>OGXW01000291.1_pt1 | contig 36531 bp, 30 predicted proteins | sample 1576341 | NCBI WGS metagenome assembly OGXW01 (sample SAMEA3541592, study PRJEB24748) | human gut metagenome | biome: human gut; feature: human-associated habitat; material: faeces | place: China | collected 2012
GATTTTCTGCTATACGAAAATGGCATAGAGCTCCGCTATATAAGGATTTCAGATACCAAATTACTAAATTTTATCTAATAATCTGGACTCTTTTTATTATAAATATGTATTATATATTATTCTTCTATTTCTTCTTTTTTAGCCTTTTTAGTTTTATTTTCTTTTACTGCTTCAGCCATAGTTCCTAAAGAACTTAATGCACTAGTTGCTTCAAATGGTATAAATACTTTATTTGCTTCACCTTTTGCAACTTCTTCTAATGCTTCTAAAGATTTTAATTGTACTAATTTTTCTGTAGGATCTGCTTTTTTCATTGCATCATAAACTTTTTGTATTTCTAATGCTTTTGCATCTGCTACTTCTTTAATTGCTTGTGCTTCACCGGCTGCTCTTCTAATTCTAGCTTCTTTATCTGCTTCTGCTTCTAATATAGCAGCTTGTTTTCTACCTTCTGCAATAGTTATAGCTGATTGTCTTTGTGCCTCTGCTTCTAATATCATCGCTCTTTTATTTCTTTCAGCATTCATTTCTTTTTCCATTGCATCTTGTACATCTGCAGGTGGGTTTATATCTTTTATTTCAACTCTATCAATTTTGCATCCCCATCTATCTGTTGCTTCGTCAAGAACTACACGTAATTTATTGTTGATTCCATCTCTTGAACTAAATGTTTCATCTAAATCCATTTTACCAATTATATCACGAATAGTTGTAATTGCTAAATATTCAATACCTTTTTTCAAACTTTGAATTTCGTATACAGCTTTTGCTGGATCTGTTATTTGATAAAATACAACTGTATCAATTGTAATTGTAACATTATCTTTAGTAATAACTCCTTGAGGTGGTACATCCATAGTTTGTTGTTTTAAACTTACAACACTTCTAACATGATCTAAAAAAGGTATAATAATTGTAAGACCTGCATCTGCTACTTTATAAAATTTACCTAATCTTTCAATAACATAAACCTCAGATTGTTTAACGATTTTAATAGACATTGATGCTAATACTATAATAATAACAAGTAGTGCTAATAAAAACCACATAAATAATTCCTCCTTAAATTACATTTATAAATATAATTATTAATAAACGATTTTAATATAGTTGTTTAAATACCAACTGTTATGATTATAACATATATTTCCATAAAAATAAAGAGGTTAACGTAAAAAAGTTAATCCTCTACAATTTCTGTTACATAAGGAAGTGCACTAATAGAACTAAATAGTTCATTCTTTTTAAAACCTTTTTTAGCATATTGACCAACTATATGAACAGTTTCACTATTTAATTCAATTTCATCTTTTTTAGGTCTTTTTATATGTTTTATATCTACATTATATTCACTAAATATATTTTCAATTTGACCTAATACTTCATTTGTATTTTTTGATATTTCAATTTCTAATTCTAAAAGGTTGAAATGATCCAATCTATCTGAAATTTTATATGAATATGATAAAATAAGATACGCAATTAAAGTTGTTAAAATTCCACCTAAATAAAATCCGGCTCCAATACTTAAACCAATACAAGTAACAGCAAGCAATCCTGCTGCAGTAGTTAATCCTTTAACATTAAAACCATCTCTTAAAATTGTACCGGCTCCAATAAATCCTATTCCAGATAATAATTGTGCTGGTATTCTTGATGGATCAATATTGTACTCTTTAGACATATATTCTCCACATAGCATAATTAAAACTGCACTCATTCCGACTAATGAATGCGTTCTAAATCCTGCTGGCTTATTCCATGAAGACCTTTCAAGACCTATAATTCCAGCTAATATGCAACCTAGCATTATTTTTATTAAAGATTGACACCAAAATGAATTAAGAACTTCTACGATAAAATTCAAATTTATAACCTCCTTTTTTATTGTCAGTTTATTATTATAACATAAAGTTTATGATATTAAAAGTAATTTTTTGCGGGCAAAACGTGGACAAAACCGTATTTTGGCATTTGTCCACGTTTTTTATTAATTCTATATAAAATTGCTGTAATTCAATATTTTCAACTATTTCATAGCTTCTTCAACTGCAACAGCTACAGCTACTGATGCACCAACCATAGGGTTATTTCCCATTCCGATTAATCCCATCATTTCAACATGTGCTGGTACTGATGAGCTTCCTGCAAATTGTGCATCTGAGTGCATTCTTCCCATTGTATCTGTCATACCATAAGAAGCTGGTCCAGCTGCCATATTATCTGGGTGTAATGTTCTTCCTGTTCCTCCTCCTGAAGCAACTGAGAAGTATTTTTTACCTTCTGCTAATCTTTCTTTTTTGTATGTTCCTGCTACTGGATGTTGGAATCTTGTTGGGTTTGTTGAGTTTCCTGTAATAGATACATCAACATCTTCCATCCACATAATTGCTACACCTTCTCTAACATCATTAGCTCCATAGCATCTAACTTTTGCTCTATCTCCATCTGAATATTTAATTTCTTCTACTACATTTACTTTTCCTGTGAAGAAATCAAAATCTGTTTTTACATATGTAAATCCATTAATTCTTGATATTACTTGTGCTGCATCTTTTCCTAATCCATTTAAGATAACTCTTAATGGTGTTTTTCTTACTTTGTTTGCTGAATTTGCAATACCAATTGCTCCTTCTGCTGCTGCAAAGCTTTCATGTCCTGCTAAAAATGCAAAACATTTTGTATCTTCTGATAATAGCATTGAAGCTAAGTTTCCATGTCCTAATCCAACTTTTCTATCATCTGCAACTGAACCTGGTATACAAAAGGCTTGTAATCCTTCTCCAATTGCTTTTGCTGCATCTGCTGCTTTTGTGCATCCTTTTTTGATTGCTATTGCAGCACCTAATGTATATGCCCAAGCTGCATTTTCAAAGCAAATTGGTTGTACTCCTTTTACTATTTCATATGGATTAAATCCTTTATCTGTACATATTTTTAAAGCATCTTCAAAATCTTTAATTCCGTATTTTTCCATAACTGGTTTTATTTGGTCTATTCTTCTTTCATAACTTTCAAATGTTACTGCCATCTTTATTCCTCCTATTTATTAACATTTCTTTTGGCCATGTTTATATGGTCTAGTTTCATTATATTCCATTTTTTCTAATATTATTTTTTCTAAGTCAATGTCATTGCCACCACAAAAGTCAAATATTCTTATTACTACATCTGCTAATTCTGATGGTATTCCACAAGGCTTAGTTCCATTTTCGTAATATGTTTCATTAGCTTTTTTACCATTTCTATATTCTTCAAATGCCTCTGATAGTTCTGTATGCATTAATGCAATTACTTCTCCAAAATTTTTGTCTTCTTCCCAAAAGCCATGTTTGACACTATTATCATGTGCTCTTTTTACTAAATCATTTATCATATTATCATTCCTTCTCTATATAATACTTTTTATGTACGAGGATCTATTTTCTTAACAGCCTCATCAAATCTTCCATAAGTACCTGTTGCTTTTTCAATTGCTTCTTTAGGATCTACACCTTTTTTGATGTTTTCCATCATTTTTCCTAAATGAACATATTTATATCCTATAATTTCATCATTTTTGTCTAATCCTAATTCCATTATATAACCTTCTGTTAGGTTTAAATATCTTGGCCCTTTTAATGTACTTGAATATATTGTTCCAACTTGTGATGTATGTCCTTTTCCTAAATCTTCAAGTCCTGCTCCTACTGGAAGTCCTCCTTCTGAGAAAGCTGTTTGACTTCTACCATATACTATTTGTAAAAATAATTCTCTCATGGCTGTATTGATAGCATCACAAACTAAGTCTGTGTTTAATGCTTCTAATATTGTTTTACCTGTTAATATTTCTCCTGCCATAGCTGCTGAATGTGTCATTCCTGAACATCCTATTGTCTCTATTAATGCTTCTTGGATTATTCCATCTTTAATATTTAATGTTAATTTACATCCTCCTTGTTGAGGTGCACACCATCCAATACCATGTGTTAAACCTGAAATATCTTTTATTTCTTTAGCTTTAACCCATTTTCCTTCTTCTGGAATTGGTGCTGGTCCATGATCTACTCCTTTACGAACATAACACATATCTTCTAATTCTTTTGAATATGTCATTTTAAATTGCTCCTTTCAATTCTAAGTTTATTTTTATATTTAATTAGAAAATTAAATATTAACATACATTTATTATTATTTAATTTTCTAAAGAATAATATCTAATTTAAATTAATTATTAATTTTTTTATTTTTTTCAAATTCTTTTATTTGTTCCTCTGATATTAACAATTGATTTTTCTTTGCCTTTTTAAGTATCTCCTCATTTGGTTGATTTAAAGGCTTATCATCATCTGTATTATATGCAATTTTATTTTCTATATCTCTTATATATAAACCTGTTTCATAATTTTCTTTTCTTTTTATTATTTTAGCTCCTGTTAAATATTTATTTAGTATTTCTTTTTCTTTTTTACTTACTTGTTCTTCTCCAATACCTAAATATTCATATCTCCATATTATATGTCTTTCATAACTTGAAAAACTACTATGTTCTAAATCATCATAATTATATTCAACTTTAAATTTCATATTTTCAATTGTCATTGTTATATTAGACCACAATGTTCCTGTTTCTGATTTTCTAAACTCTTCTCTTAATTGTTTTATTCTATCATATAAAATTTTTACAAGTTTTAAATAATCATTCTCATCTAAATTGAATCTGTTAGGTATTTCGTAAACATTTACAGGCTTCTTTTTTAGTATTCCTTTAGGTATATAGTAAAAATATAGTTCTCCTGTTTGTTCTCCATTTTGCATATCTATCACTGAACTATAAAGATATAATTTATCCCATTTTTCTGGAATCATATAAAATAATCTTTTTTGAATATCTTCATATATTTCTTTTATCTTTTTTGTATGATTTAACATATCCTTTTATTCCCTATCTAACAAACTTTCACCTGTCATTTCTTCTGGTTTTTCTAGATTCATTAAATCAAGCATTGTTGGTGCTAAGTCTGCTAGCTTTCCACCTTGTTTTAATTTTAAATTTTTATCTGCTGAAACCAATATTAATGGTACTGGGTTTGTTGTGTGTGCTGTATGTGGTTCTCCTGTTTTATAATCTATCATTTGTTCAGCATTTCCATGGTCTGCTGTTATTAATAAATTACCTTGTTTTTCTTCTACTAATTTTACAACTTTTCCTACACATTCATCTATTGTTTCAACTGCTTTTATAGCTGCTGACAAGCTTCCTGTGTGTCCTACCATATCAGTATTAGCATAATTTAAAATTATAGCATCATATTTGTCTTGTGATATTGCATCTAATACTTTATCTGTAACTTCATATGCGCTCATTTCTGGTTGCATATCATATGTTTCTACTTTTGGTGATGGTACTAAAATTCTATCTTCCCCTGGATATTGTTTTTCTTCACCACCATTAAAGAAAAATGTTACATGCGCATATTTTTCTGTTTCCGCAATTCTTAATTGTGTATATCCATTTTTACTTATATATTCTCCAAATGTATTTTTTAATGGTTCTTTTTTAAATGCTACTTCTACATTTGGCATTGTTTCATCATAACTTGTGAAACATACAAAATATAAGTCTAAGTCTTTTTTAGTTTCAAAAGCATCAAATTCTGGATCTACTAATGCTCTTGTTATTTCTCTTGCTCTATCTGGTCTGAAATTAAAGAATATTACTGAATCATGTTTTCCAATAGTTGCAACTGGTTCTTCTCCATTGCATATTACTGTTGGTTCAACAAATTCATCAAAAACTTCTTTTTGGTATGAATCTTCTATTGCTTTTATGCTACTTCCTGCTTTATTTCCTTTTCCATTTACTAATGCATCATAACATTTTTGAACTCTTTGCCATCTTTTATCTCTATCCATAGCATAAAATCTACCTGATAAGCTTGCAATTTTTCCAATACCTTTTTCATCCATTTTTTCTTGTAATTTTAATATATAACTTTCTGCTGATGCTGGTGGTGTATCTCTACCATCTAAGAAACAATGTACAAATACATTTTCAAAATCTCTTCTTTTAGCCATTTCTAGTAATCCATATAAATGTCTTATATGACTATGAACTCCACCATCTGAAACTAAACCTAAAATGTGTAATTTTGAATTATATTTTTTACAATTTTCAATTGCTGCTATAAATTCTGGGTTTGTAAAGAAATCTCCATCTTCTATTGATTTTGTTATTTTAGTTAATTCTTGATATACAATTCTTCCTGCTCCAATATTTGTGTGTCCTACTTCTGAATTTCCCATTTGTCCTTCTGGTAATCCAACTGCTAGACCACTTGTATAAATATCTTCATTTGGATAATTTCTCATTAGTTTATCAATATTAGGTGTTTTTGCTAATTTTATTGCATTTCCATCTTTATTTGGATTATCACCAAAACCATCTAATATCATTAGCATTGTCAATTTATCTTTCATTTTTCCCCATCCTTTTCCAATGATTTTAGGGACGGAGCAAAAAATCACTCTTTATTTAAGTACATATTATTGCCTTAAATAAATATTTAATTTTCTGCGATAATCTGGAGCATGATTTTTTGCTCCGTCCCCAAAATCATTTAATAGTTTACTATTTTACTAAATTCTTCTGCTTTTAGGCTTGCTCCACCAACTAGTCCTCCATCTATATCTGACATTTCAAATAATTCTTTTGCATTTGTTGATTTTACGCTTCCACCATATTGAATTATAACCTCTTCTGCTACATCTTTTCCATATATGTCTGCAATTTTGTTTCTTATTTCTTTTATACTATTATTTGCATCTTCACTTGTTGCTGTTTTTCCTGTTCCGATTGCCCAAATTGGTTCATATGCAATTATTGTGTTTTTTACTTGTTCATCAGTTAATCCTTCTAATGCTAATTCTGTTTGTTTTGTAATTATTTCGACTGTTTTTCCTGCTTCTCTTTGTTCTAATGTTTCACCAACACATACTATTGGTTTTAATCCATTTGCAAATGCTGCTTTTATTTTTTTATTTACTGTTTCATCTGTTTCATTAAAATATTGTCTTCTTTCTGAATGTCCTATAATTACATATTCTACATTTATAGATTTTAACATTTTTCCAGAAACTTCTCCTGTATATGCTCCTTTTTCTTCAAAGTGCATATTTTGAGCACCTATTTTTATATTTGTATTTTGTGCTGTTAATAATGCATAAAATAAATCTGTATATGGTACACACAAAATAACTTCATTTTTTGTATCTTTTACTAATGGCTCTAATTCTGTTATAAATTCAATTGCTTCTCCTGGTAACATATTCATTTTCCAGTTTCCTGCTATTACTTTTCTTCTCATATTTTTCCCTCCTTAATATAAGAAATATTGTTTCTATTCAAGCGGATTTATAAGGGGATATAAATAAATATCCCCTTATAAATTATATTTATTTATCTTGTAAACATTCAATTCCTGGTAATTTCTTACCTTCTAAGAATTCAAGTGATGCTCCACCACCTGTTGAAATATGTGTCATTTTATCTTGTAATCCAGCTTTTCTAACTGCTGCTGCTGAATCACCACCACCAATTATTGTTGTTGCATCTATTTCTGATAATGTTTTTGCTATTTCATTTGTTCCAATTGCAAATTGATCAAATTCGAATAAACCTAATGGTCCATTCCATACAACTGTTTTTGCTTTTTGCAATTCTTCTTTAAACATTTCTATTGTTTTTGGACCAATATCAAATCCTTCCCATTCCTCTGGTATTTCTGTCCAGGCTACTACTTTGCTTTCTGTGTCTGGTTTAAATTCTTTTCCTATTTTTGTATCAACAGGAAGCATTAATTTAACTCCTCTTTCTTTAGCCTTTTCCATTGCTTCTTTAGCTAAGTCTAATTTGTCAACTTCACAAATTGAATTTCCTACTTCATATCCTTGTGCTTTGAAGAATGTATATGCCATTCCTCCACCAATCATTAATGTATCTACTTTTTCTAGTAAACTGTCAATTACACCAATTTTATCTGAAACTTTAGCTCCACCTAAAATTGCTACAAATGGTCTTTCTGGATTATTTAAAGCATTTCCTAAGAATTTTAATTCTTTTTCTATTAATAATCCTGATACAGCTGGTAAATATGCTGCTACACCAACTGTTGAACTATGAGCTCTGTGTGCTGCTCCAAATGCATCATTAACAAATACTTCTGCCATGCTTGCTAATTTTTTGCTAAATTCTGGATCATTATCTGTTTCTTCTCTATGGAATCTAACATTTTCTAATAATAAAATTTGTCCTGGTTGTAATTCTGCTGCTTTAGAAGTTGCATCTTCCCCAACAACATCATTTGCCATTATTACTTCTTTATCTAATAATTTTGATAATTCTTTTGCTACTGGTTTTAGAGAAAACTCTGGTTTTACTTCTCCTTTTGGTCTTCCTAAGTGTGAACATAAAACAATACTACAATTATTTTCTAGTAAATATTTTATAGTTGGTAATGCTGCAACTATTCTTGTATTATCTGTAATATTTTGATTTTCATCTAAAGGTACATTAAAGTCACATCTTACTAAAACTTTTTTTTCTTTTAAATCAATGTCTTTTATTGTTTTTTTATTCATTTTTTCTCCTCCTTTTATTGCCATAACCTTTTTCAGTTTTTATGACATTAGGCCCAAAAACATCTATTTTTTCAGGCATTTTCATTTTATAACAAAAGTCTGCACATTTCAAGTATTTATTACTAATTTATTATTGGTTTTTTCATATTTTTTATTCATAAATTTACCATTACAGGACAAATTATAAAAAATAGACCTTTATTAATATTTAATAAAAGTCTATTTTTATCTATTTTATTATAAATTCAAATAAATTATTCTCCTAATTCAGCAAAATATTTTATTGTTCTTACCATTTGGCTTGTATATGAATTTTCATTATCATACCAAGATACAACTTGAACTTGATATAATCCTTCTTCTATTTTTGTTACCATTGTTTGAGTACTATCAAATAATGATCCATATGTTATACCAATAATATCTGAAGAAACTAATAATTCATCTGTATAACCATATGATTGGTTTGCTACAGATTTCATTTTTTCGTTAATTCCTTCAACAGTAACATCGTTACCTTTTACAACAGCAACTAATATAGTTGTTGAACCTGTTGGAACTGGAACTCTTTGAGCTGAACCAATTAATTTTCCATTTAATTCTGGAATAACTAATCCTATTGCTTTTGCTGCACCTGTTGAATTTGGTACAATACTTACAGCAGCAGCTCTAGCTCTTCTTAAGTCACCTTTTCTATGTGGTCCATCTAATAACATTTGATCTCCTGTATATGCATGTACTGTTGTCATTATTCCTGATTGGATTGGTGCATATTCATTTAGTGCTTTTGCCATTGGTGCTAAACAGTTTGTTGTACATGATGCTGCAGATATTATTTTATCATCAGCTGTTAATATATCTTCATTTACTCCAAATACTACTGTTTTTAAGTCGCTTCCTGCTGGTGCAGATATAACAACTTTTTTAGCTCCTGCATCAATATGAGCTTGCGCTTTATCTTTACTTGTATAGAATCCTGTACATTCTAATACAACATCAACTCCAATTTCTCCCCAAGGTAAATCTTTTGCATCTTTTTCTGCATAGATTTTGATTGTTTTTCCATCTACTGTAATTGAATCTTCTCCTGCAACTACAGTTTCTGCTTTTTCATATCTTCCTTGTGCAGAATCATATTTTAAAAGATGTGCAAGCATTTTTGGACTTGTTAAGTCATTTATTGCAACAACCTCATACCCATCCGCTCCAAACATTTGTCTAAATGCTAGACGTCCAATACGTCCAAAACCATTAATGGCTACTTTTACTGACATAATATCTTCCTCCTTTATAGTCAAATAATCAGTAACTATTTAACTTTTTGTTTATAGTATTTCCCTTATTTCTAAGGCAATACTATTTTATATCAAAAAATTTTACTTTTCAAGTATTTATTTTACTTTTTTAATTCCAATAAAAATGATAGAGCAAAATTTTGCTCTATCATCTTTCTGGTTTAGCGTGTTATTACAAACACGCCAACACTTTCATCATCCCAACTAGATGGCCATTGAAATTTTATGTTGTTCAAAAAGATCACATTCTGTGTAAATCTTTTCTCTGACCATCCTTTTTCTTCATCATATCGAAGGAAGTGAAAATCTCTTATCCTCATTTTTCCCCATTCTCTATATGTTTTTACAAATAATGCAACAATATATTGATTATCTTGTAAATTCATATTAGAAATATGTTCAAGTATTTCGTCTTTGTCTCTTAGCAAAATTTCTTCTGCATCAAGTTCAAGTACCCGTAAATCTGATAAGAACAATTCTTTAACTTCCTTTGCTGAGAAATATTCTTGTTCAATATCTTTCTTTCCAGATATTACACCTAAGCGATAAAAACTCCGATCTGATGAATCAGTACTTCCAATAGCATGTGAAAAACAGTTTGTATTGTTTCTAACAATTGTATTATTGTAATTTTCCCATTTAAGTGGTTGATGAACATTTTGTTTAATTCTTTCTACAATCTTTTCCATCTGCTGTGCCTCCGTTTTTCCAAAAATATACGCTGTTACATAACTATATTTTACCATATCAGTTCACATAATGCAGCATGTCTCGTATTGTGTTAAATTAGACTTAATTATTTATCACCATACAATTTTTCTAAAACTATTAAAAACATCGCATGTGACCAACCAAGACCAATTACCCAATTAGGTTTTAAAGTTTCATTATTTACTTGTTCACCTAATAAATAATGTTTTCCTGCAGTTTTTACCACAAAGTCAAATGCTTCTTTTGCTTTTTTCTTTTCTCCACTTTCTAAATAATATAATGTCATCCATAAATTAGCTATTGGCCAAGGATTTCCATCCATATAATTATCTTGTTCAAATCTTTGATATCCACCTGTATATGTACGTAAATGTAAGTTTATGCTTTCTACTGTATTTTTTACTTTTGTTTCTTTTGGTTTAAAAATATTAAATGGTATTATTGCACCCAATATACTTATATCCATTTTTTTATCTTCTGGATTTCTTATATATGCTTTCTTAGTTTCGTCGTACATATTTTCATTTATATAATTTTTTATTCCTACTTGTATTCTTTCAATTTCTCTTTCATTTTTCTGAATTTTTTCTTCTTTTAATCTGTTATTTTCAAATCCAGATACATTTGTTCCAAGTACTCTATAAATACCTAAAATACTTTCAAATGCTGCATATATACTAGCTAATGAATATAAATGAATACCTTCACACATTTCCCAAAGATCATAACTGATATGATATTTATGTATTTTTCCTGTTCTTTTTTTAGTATCTTCTTCTATTTCTTGTTTTACTACATCTTTGTCTCTTTCTTCTATTCCATCAATATCTAACCAGTCTTTTACATATTTTTTAAGAAAATCTATTGCTTTTTCGCACATACTTAAATTATCTTTTAAAAACTTTTCAGATTTTGTAACTTTATAATGCTCATATACTCCATAAACTACACTTGCTGTTTCGTCTATTTGATATCCCCAACATGGTGCTAATTTTCCATCTGTAAAAAATCTTTGTTCCCACATTCCATTTTTACTTTGTGTTTTTTTACAAAATGTTTTATAAAATTTCTCTGTTTCTTTTTCCATTTTTACAATATCCATTGCCTTTGTCATAAATACCGCATCACGTGGCCAGCAATATGCATATCTTCCGCATTTTGTAAAGTTTTCGTCTATTTCAGGTGATGCAATTATTCCACCTGTTTCATAATTTGTTAGTAATGGAAATAATAAAATACTTCTTTTGTATATTTCGTAGATTCTATCTTCATAACTATTTTTTGTTTCTTTTAAATTTAACCCATTATGTGTTTTTAAATATTTTCTCCAATATGCTTTTGTATTTACATACTCTTTATTTAAATCTATTTTTGTAATTCTATCTATTTCGTCTTCCATTGCAGAAACATTTTTATTTTCGTCTACTAATACACATATATCTAAAACCTTTTTCTCTTGTGGCTTTATTGTTCCTATATCAAAACAAATACTTGCATCTTTTGACATTCCTATATAATCTTTGTCATAAATGTCACCTGTTTTTATTTTTTCCTTGCTTCCATTTATTTGATGTTTTATTATTTTATATCCTTTAGCAAATGTTGATACAGAAAAATCATGTGCATATTGCATCATTCCATTATCAATTACTTTACAACCAACAAAATTATTTTGGTCTGATAATAACTCTGAATGTATATAAAATTGTATATCTAAATCTATTTGAGCTTCATTTAAAAATGTATATCTTTTTACCATTACATTTTCTTTTAACAATATGTAATCAGTTTCAACTACTTTTAAGTTAAAATAAGTATTTGTAATTTCTGTATTTAATACATTTGTATCTGTATCATAATATTGTTTATATACATTATTTATATCATCATGTAAATATATTAAATCTGATTGATTTATTTTAACTCCTGTATGGAAAAAATTTATATATTGTTTATTATCTTTACTAGGAAAATATAATCTTTGTAATTCACCTTTACCTGTAAAAGTTGCTAACATATTTTTATTTCCTATAATAGCTTCATTTAAATATTTCTCACTCATTTTATCTTACACAATCACTCAAACAGATTATTTTTCTGTTTGAGTGATTCCTTTCTACTTTTTAACCTTCTATAACATTTAAAATCTGTTGTTCTAGGTCTTTTATCTTTTCGTTTATTCTAAACATATCTTCATCTCTTAAGTTTTTATCATCTATATCTTTTCTTACATATGAATCCATATCATTTATCTCACTTCTTAGTTTTTCTAATCTTTCTAAGATTTCAACTCTTACTGTTTTATCTATTTTTCTTTCTATCTTATGTGTCATTTCTACATTGATGTTGTCTAATTCATATGTTTCTCCAAATTCTGGTATTAATACTGGTATTTTTGTTTCTGTTTCGATTTTATCTTTAAATACATCTTGAGAAGTTGGCTCTCCATGTACTAAAAAGATATGCTTTGGTTTTTTAATAAATGAATATATAAAATTCATTAATCCTTCTTGGTCGGCGTGTCCTGAATATCCTTCTATATATTCTATTCTAGCATTTACAGCAATTTCTTCTCCAAATATTTTTACTTTTTTTGCACCATTTACAATGTCATATCCTAATGTTCCTGGTGCTTGGTATCCAACAAATAGAATTGTTGATTTTGGATTCCATAAATTGTGTTTTAGGTGATGTTTTATTCTACCTACATCACACATCCCACTTGCTGATATTATAATACTTGGTCTTTCATCTTCATTTAATGCTTTTGATTCATCTGCTGTTCTTGTAAATTGTAATCCTGGAAATTCAAGTGGATTATCACCTTTTAAAATTTCTTCTTTTACTTCTGGCTCAAATAAATTTGTATTTTCTCTAAATACTTCTGTTGCAGAAATTGCAAGTGGACTATCAACATAAACAGATGAATTCATTATTGTTTTATATTTTCTTCTAAATTCAACATCTTCTTTATGTTGGTCTTTTAGTTTATTTATTTCGTATAATATTTCTTGTGTTCTTCCTACTGCAAATGATGGTATTACTACTGTTCCGCCATTATCTAATGTCTCAGACACTATATTTAAAAATAATTCTGCTTTTTCATTATTTTTCATATGTAATCTGCTACCATATGTTGATTCCATAACTAAATTGTCTGCATCTTCTATCATTGTTGGAGAATCTAGTAATGGAATATCATTATTTCCTAAATCTCCTGAAAATACGGTTTTAGTTTTTTTACCGTTTTCTTCTACCCAAACTTCTATAATGCTTGAACCCAACATATGTCCTGCATCATTAAATCTTACATGTATTTGTGGTGTTATTTCTATAATTTCATCATATTGAACAGGTTCAAATATTTCCAAACACTTTGCAGCTTCTTCTGCTGTATATAGTGGTGGACGTTCTTTTTCGCCTTTTCTCATCCTTTTTCTATTTTTCCATTCTGCTTCCATTTCTTGAATGTGTCCACTATCTGGTAACATTAAGGCACATAAGTCACAAGTCGCTTTATGTGCATATATTCTATTTCTAAAACCTTCATTATATAATTTTGGTATTCTTCCTGAATGATCTATATGGGCATGTGTTAATAGCATAAAGTCTATTTCTTTTGGATCATATTCAAATGGATCTGCATTTTGTTCTTCTAGTTCTGCTTTTCCCTGCCACATTCCACAATCTACTAAGAATTTTTTTCCTGCTGCTTCTACTAAATAGTTAGAACCTGTAACTGTTCTTGTTGCTCCTAAAAAAGTTATTTTCATAAAGTTCCTCCTTATATTTTAATATTTATATTCAATTACTAAAAACTTAGTTTTTGATGTTTTTAGCAAAATACTTTTACTTTTTTATTAAATCTAATCGCTAAATCTTTATTAACAAGTTTTCCTGAGTTTTCTAATTCTACTTTTTCTTCTGTATTATTTCCATCAAATATCTGAACCATATATTTAATATTTTTATTTTCTTTATTTTTTTCTTTTATTAATTTTACTTGTAATTCTTCTAAGTTTATACTTCTGTTTTGGAATATATATTTCAAAAGTTGATAATCAAACTCTTCTTGTTTAGAAAGTTTTTCTATTACCTTTAATTTATGTGCCTTATTCAATATTTTTATTTCTATATCATGATATTCTTTTTTAAGATTTTTTTCTTCATATATACTGTTTTCATAGCTATATGGTAACATTGAATAATATCTATATTCATATATAAATTTTATGATTTCTGATTTTGTTGTACATTTTTCTAATTTTATTTCTAAACATTTTAAAAACACTTTTTGTATTTCTAATTTAGTTTTCTCTATTTCTTTATCTATATTTTCAACTTCTATAAGCTTTAAGTATTTATTCTTTTTTTCTAATTCATTTTTTATTTTTACATATTGTTTTGGTTTTAATAATTCATTTAATTTGTTAAATTCTTCTAAGTATTCATTTCTTTCATCTGCCATTATTTGAGCCAAAATTCTCATGCTAAATATTTTCTCTTCAAGTGATAGTTTTTCATTTCTTTTTACATATTCTTCTTGTAGTAAATCTTTATTATTAATTGTTTCATCTATTTTTTTTATTTCTTTTGTTAATTTTTTCTTTTCTTTTGTTACATTTTCTACAAATGTTTTATTGTCTGTCATCTTTTCTAATTTAGATTGTATATCATCTTTTAATTCTAGATATCTTTTTTTATTTTTTTGATTATATTTTATTTCCATAAATACTGATATTTTTTCTAACAATTTTATAAATTCTTCTGTAAGTTCTTTTCCATATTGCTCATTTAATTTGTCTGTAAATTTTTCCATATAATCTATCATAATTTCCTTGTTGTTAATCCAATCTTCCATAAATACATTTCCTACAAGTAAAATTAGGTTTTGATAAATTAAATTATGATTTACACTCTCTATCTCTCGTGTTATTGTTGTCCATGAATATCCATTAAAATCTCTAAGTGGTTCTACCGAATTTATATTATTACCTGTATTTATTAAATCTGATAATGTTTCATTTATTAAAAAATATTTATCTTGAATTATCATATTTCTTTTTGATATTTTAGATATACAATATAAAACTTTTCTTTCTATGTTTTGGCAAACTATTCTTTTTTTGTTTTTTTCTACTAAAAATGTTTTGTTTCCTAATATTTTATTTTGCTCTGAATTTGGAGTAACCAATATTATTTCATTACAATTTTCTTGTATTTCATTTATTACATTTTCTATCAATTCATCTTTGGTTAATACGTTTTGTTTTACTTTTTTATAATCTTTATAAGATGTTTCTATTTTATATAAAATGCTAAGGAGAATACTTTTGGTATTTTCTGAAAATGACTTTTTTTCTAATACTTTTTCTAATGTGTTATTATAGTCTTTTTTTACTATTTTTTCTATTAGGTTATCTATGTTACTTTCATTTTTCTTTGGCAATTTTATTCTCCTTTCCTGATGATTTTGGGGACGGAGCAAAAAATCATATCTAAATTCAACTCCCATTAAATAATTAATTTCTTATAATAATCTGGTGCATGATTTTTTGCTCCGTCCCCAAAATCATGCCCCAAAATTTTAAGTTTCTTCTTTTGTACTCATCTTCAATTCATTTAATCTCTCTAATGTCATTAATACTTCTCTTGGTTTGCTTCCTTGATATCCTGATATTACTCCTCTTTCTTCCATTTGGTCTATTATTCTCCCTGCTCTTGCATAACCAACTTTAAATCTTCTTTGAATAAATGATGTTGACGCTTGTCCCGTTTCTACAACTGTTTGAATTGCATCCATTAAAAATGGATCTGTGTCATCATCTTCTGCTTGTTCTGTTGCTAATTCTTTATCTGATTTGTTACTATTTTCTATACTTTCTAAGATATCTTCACTATATGTTGCTGTTCCATTTGATTTTATAAAATCTACTATTTTTTCTACTTCATCATCTGAGACAAATGCGCCTTGTATTCTTGATGGTTTTGAAGCTCCTGATGGGAAGAATAACATATCTCCTTTTCCTAAAAGTTTTTCTGCTCCAACACTGTCTAAGATTGTTCTTGAGTCTACTTGTGATGATACTGCAAATGCTATTCTTGATGGTACATTTGCTTTAATTAATCCCGTAATTACATCAACAGATGGTCTTTGTGTTGCAATTACCAAATGCATTCCTGCTGCCCTTGCTTTTTGTGCTAAACGGCATATTGCATCTTCTACATCATTTTTTGCAACCATCATTAAATCGGCTAACTCGTCTATAATAATTACAATTTGAGGTAATTTTCCTGCTTCATTTTCTTTCTCTATTGCTTTATTATATCCTTTTAAATCTCTAACACCTTTACTTGCAAATTTATTGTATCTATCATCCATTTCTTGCACTGCCCAAGCTAATGCTCCTGCTGCTTTTCTTGGATCTGTTACTACTGGAATTAATAGATGTGGAATCCCATTATATACAGATAGTTCAACTACTTTAGGGTCTACCATTACAAATTTTACTTCACTTGGTTTCGCATTATAAATTATACTTGTTATTATTGTATTTACGCATACACTTTTACCAGATCCTGTTGAACCAGCAATTAATACGTGTGGCATTTTTCCTATATCTGCTAATTGAACATTTCCTGCTACATCTTTCCCAAGTCCTACTGTTAATTTTGATTTGTTGCCTTTAAATTCATCACTATCCAATATTTCTCTAAAATGTACTACTTCTTTTTCTTTATTTGGTACTTCTATTCCAACTGCTTGTTTTCCTGGTATAGGTGCTTCAATTCTAATTGTTTCTGCTGCTAAATTTAACGCTATATCATCTGCTAAATTAGCTATTTTACTAACTCTTACACCTTCTGCTGGTTTTAGTTCATATCTTGTAATTGCTGGTCCTACTGATACATTTTCAACTTTTGCAGATACCCCAAAACTATATAATGTTTTTTGTAATCTTGTTGCTGTATCTGTAAGTGCCTTGGCTCCACCCTTTAATGCTTTTTTAGATGGTTTGCTTAATAATTCTACTGGTGGATATTCATAATGTTCATCTTCAACTACTTGTGCATGTTCTAATTGTAACACTGCTTTTTTCTTTTCTTCTTTTTGTTCTTCAACATCCTTAAATAAATTGTTTTCTAAAACATCTGGTTCCATTACTTCCTTTTTGAATTTTCCTTGTCTTTTTGTTTCTTTTGTTAATGGTTCTATATCATCATTTGAATGATCATATTTTTTTAAACCTGACCTTTCTGTTTCTCCATCTATAATTCTTCCGCCAAAATTAATCTTAATTTGGTTTTCCATTGGATTTTTTTCTTCTTTTTGTTGCATTTTAGCAAGCTCAATTTGTGCTCTTCTTTCTTCTCTTTGTCTTTTTCTTCTTTGTGCAGGTGATTCTACTTCTTCTTTTTGTTCTTTTTGTTCTTTTTGTTCTTTTGCCATTTGTTGTCTTCTTTCAAATCTTTCCTCTCGTTTGTCTTCTATTTTGTCCATTATATTATTTATTATTTCTGATGGATTTATTCCAAACGTAAATACTAATAAAATAATTGCCATGCCTGTACAGAATATTATTGCTCCAACTATTCCTAATAATTTCACAAGCGCTACTGCTCCTACTGCTCCTACTGCTCCACCGCCTTTGCTTTGTGTTCCATAATTGTATGCATCTTGAACAATATCTCCTATTTCTTTATTTGCTTGTAATTCTCCTGCTGAAATTTGGAATACACTAAACACTATTGCTAAACTTACTATTGCAACTCCATATTGTATTAATTTCGAGGTTATTTCTTCACTATCTTCTGATGCTAATTTTATCGCTATTGCAAAAGTTCCAATAGGTAATACATATTGCATTATTCCTAAAATTCCACCAAATATTTGATTTAATTCTACTCCTATTATTCCTGATTTGGTATATATTAAAACGCCTAAAAGAACACTAAGTAATATTAGTGTAACTACTGCTATATCTAATTTTGACGTTGTTTTTTTCTTCTTATATCTTCTTTTTTTCTTTGCCATTATTTTACCATCCCTTAATTTTAAAAGTCAGATTTCAAAAGTCTTTTGTTTTTTTGACTTCTGGCCTCTGACTTTTGTTATTTTTTATTTTAATTCTTTTCTACTATTTTCAATTGTTTTTATTGTGTCTTCTAAAGAAATTTGCATTAAATTTAATGCTTCTGAAATATTTGTTCCAAGTTTATTTAAAGTCTCATTTAATACATTTTCTGTATTTTCAAGAAGACTATCAGCATATTCTTTAGTTCCTTTAGAAATTTCTCTTGACATTTCGTTTGCTGTTTCTATTATTTCAGCTTTTTGATCATATGCTTTTCTTGTAATTTCATGTTCATCTATCATTGATATTATTCTATTTTCTGCTTCTTTTACAATTCCATCTGCTTCTTTTTGGGCTTCTACCAATATACGTTGTCTTTCTTCTTTTACCCATTTTGCTTGTTTTAATTCATCTGGAAGTTTTATTCTAATTTCTTTTATTAAATCTAACATATCATCTTTGTCAACTATTCCTTTTGTTGTAAATGGTAGATTTCTACTATTTTCTAATATATCTTCTAAAGTTTCTAATAATGTAAATATTTCCATGGTTTTGCCCCTTTCTTACTATCTTATTTTTATAAAAATAAGATGCACACGACCATATCTCCTTTGGTTTTCTATCTTTATATTCAAATTTTCTATTTGTTTTGTTATTCTTTTTTCTTCATCTGTTTCAATAATTATAGTTCCATCTTTGCTTAACAAATCTTTTTCTATTATTTTTTTTACTGATTCATATACAAAATCTGTTTTATAAGGTGGGTCTATATAAACTATATCTATTTTATTTTGTATTTTATCTAATACTTTTTCAAATGACATTTCATATAATGTTACTATATTATTTAAATGTGTTTTTTCTATATTTTTTTTTATTATTTCAATTGCAGATTTATTTTTTTCACAGAGTATTACTTCTTTTGCACCTCTACTTGCTGCTTCTAATCCTATAGCTCCACTTCCTGAAAATAAATCTAAAAAAAAGCTTTCTTGTATTTCATTTTGTATTATATTAAATAGGGATTCTTTTACTCTATCTAATGTAGGTCTTGTTGTATCTCCTTCTAATGAGTGTAGCTTTGTCCCTCTTGATTTTCCACTTATAATTCTCATATTTTCCCTCTTATGATATTACTATTTTATTCTTTTTTCAAATATTGGTCAATAGTATTAATAGAATTGTAACATACATTTAACAGTTCTGTAATATCTTTCCTTTTTATTGACATTAAGCACCAAATAATACATTATTTGATGCTTAACAAAGAGAAACAAGTTTAATTTTTTATTTTACAATTTTTTTATTTTACAATTTTTTTATTTCACAAATTATTTTTCATCATCATAGTCGTCATATTCATATGGCTGTCCATGATAATAAATCACATATGCAATGAAAATCATAATTTCTATTATTACTATCATTATTAATAGTAAAGGTATATTAATAATAAATCTCCAAATCAATTTAGGTCTATACATACTTGGATTTTCATTTCCATATCCAAACAATAATATTCCTCTTCTCCAATTTTCTACAACAACACTTCCATCTTCCAAAGTATATTTTTCTATTTCTATACCTGATATTCTTTTCCAGTCAGCATCTGAAAATGTTCCATACATACGTTCATGTGAAACTGCTATGCTATAATTCATTACTTCCTTATCTGAAAACGAATTATAGTCTCCTGTTATTGTAATTAGGACATATAAGAAGAACGCTATAATTCCTCCCAAAATAATTGTATTTATAAAACAACTCATTTTCCGTTTTCTTGTAGGAATCACTTCTTCAAAGTCTTTGTCTTCATCTTCTGTTTCTTCTGTTTCAGTATTTTCAGAATCGAACTCAGCTTCAGCTGTATTTTCTTTTATTTCATCTTCAGAATTAGCTGTTTCTTCAATACACACCTCACCATTTTCTGTTTGTGTTTCTTCTTTATCTTTTTTAGTAATCTCTGTATCTGTTTCTCTCATTTTACTCCCTCTCTTAATTATAATAATAAGGTTAATTTCTGCTCTTAAACTTGTTTCTGGACAAATATTTTATCATACTTTTATATTCATTTCAATAGAAAAAGACCACTTTAAAAGTAGTCTTTTGTAAGTTATTATACATTTTCGTCTTTATTTACATCTTTTAATAATTCTAATTGTGATATTAATAAAGATTCCATTTTTGCTTTATATATATCAAATTGTTTTTTTACGTCTTCTAATTCTTTTGTTTTTGCAATTATTTCGTTGTCTAGAGCATCTACTCTTTTTTGAGCTGTACCTTTAGCTTCACTTACAATTTGGTCAGCTTGTTTTTGAGCTACATTTTTTATATCTTCTGCTGTAGTTTGCGCCATAACTAATGTGTTTTGTAAAGTAGATTCTATACTTTTATAATGTTCTAAACTATTATTTAATTCTTCTACTTTATTTCTTAATTCTGATACTTCTTTATAGTTTTTTGTGTAATCTTCTGTTAAATCATCTAAGAAATCATCTACTTCTTCTACACTATATCCATTCATCATTTGTTTTGCAAATTTTTTATTTTCTATATCTAATGGTGTAATCATTGTATTTCCCCCTTGTGGATACTATTAGTTAACTCCGTTATTTTTTAACCAAGAAACTGAAAGTTTATTTTTCATTTCTTCTCTTGCCATTTCATTTGTAATTTCATAATTTGATGGTGCAACTAAAAAGATAGAATTTGATACTTTTTGAATATATCCATCTAATGCATAAACTCCACCACTAACAAAGTCAACAATTCTTCTTGCTACATCTTTGTTAACATATTCTAAATTAATTATTACAGATTTCTTTTCTTTTAAGAATGAACAAATTTCATCTGATTGTTCAAAAGTTGTTGGTTGAGATATAACCATTTTTATTGCATTTGTTTGTGATTGTGGCATAGCTACAACTTTATTATTATTTTTTCTTCCGCCAAAGAATTGTTTTTTGTTATCTTCTTGATATCCTTCTTCTTCATCTTCGTTTTCGTATCCATATACATCTTCATCTTCATATGTATCTTGGTCAGCTGTATCCATTCCAAACAAATCCCACACTTTATTCATTAATGCTCCTGACATAAAAAAACCTCCTAAAATACTTTCCTTCGTTATTTACTTTTTAAGTATCTACTTTTTTTGTCATATTGTCAATATTTTTTTACAATGTTTTTATATTTTAATATTTCTGTAATATTTTTGTAATATTTATTTTACTTTGCTTAAATCTGGATTTACTAAAATTTCGTCATATATCGAAATTTTCTTATATGTTGATATCTCTGAATTAGATAGTCCTAATTTTTTTAATTCTTCACTTGTATAAGAATCTACTATTGAATATTTGTCTCCTTGTTTTTTTACTTTTACTAATATTTTGCTTAAATATCCTGCTCTATTTCTTATTACATAATTTAAATCATTTTCTTGTACTATGGCTTGGTTTGGTACTTTTAATCCAGATGCGCTCCACCAAATTAAATCAAAAGTTATTTTTCTATAATTTATTAGTTCTTCAATTTGTTTTTGCACTTTTAGAATTATTACAACTTCATTATTTTCATCCTTTATTAAGTTCGTTATTTCTGCTGAAATTTCAGCATTATTTGAAAGTCTTACTTTAACACTATCTCCTACTTTAGCATTTTGAGCTTCTTCTGATGAACTTATTGTTGCTATGTAACATTCGAAGTTATCTATTACTTTTCCACATTCTTCATTAGATGCTACAATTTTTCCTGTATTTAAATTTAAGCTTTCAAGATATTCTTTATTTAATGAGCTAAAATTGTCTGGCGTTAATGTTTCTTCTAGTCCATCTACCCTATATGATACAATTCCACTCATCGGAGCTTTAACATATTCTGCTCCTGAATTAAGTTCTGTTTCATATTTTTTTCTTTCTTCAATTAATTTTCTTAAATATGAACCTTGTGGACTTGCCTCACCTGCTATTTTAGCCTTTTTACTAACTAGACTTTCTATTTCTTTTTTATATTCTGTCAATTTTGAAATATCATTTACTTTATTTATATCTTGTATTTTATCATCTATCTGATTTTCCAAAATTTTGGCATCTGATGTAAAAACACCTTCTTCTTGCGACATTGTGTCTTGTATTTTAACATCTAAATCAGCTATTTTTTGTTTTAAGTTTTCTTCATTTGTGCTATAGTATCTAAATATATTTTCATTTACCGCTGCTCTTGAACCTTCTCCTATTATTTGTTCCATTCCATTTTTATAATTTTCGCCTTTTACAATTTTCTCATTTCTAATTACATACCCTATATCTGTCTCTTCTTTATATAATTTTCCATTTTCCACTGTAAATACATTTGTTGGCTGTTTTATTAATAAATAAATAATGTAAAACAAATATATAAGTAACATAACACCAGCAATATATATAACTAACACTTTCTTTTTGTTCTTTACTTTTTTACCTTCTGTTTGTTTATTCAATTTAAACCCTCCAAAATAATTTGTAGATTATTTTGTACTGTATTTTCTGTATCTAACCAAATTGTTTGTTTATTCTTTTTAAACCATGTCATTTGTCTTTTTGCATATCTTCTTGTTTCTTGTTTTATTTTTTCTATCATTTCTTCTTTGGTTAAATCTCCATTTAAATATTCTACTACTTCTTTATAACCTAATCCCTGCATTGCTGTTGGGAATTTCTTATATTTATTATATATATTTTCGACTTCTTCTATTAATCCTTTTTCTATCATCAAGTCAACTCTTAAATTTATTCTTTCATATAATTTTTCTCTTGGCATATTTAAACCATATACAAGATAATCAAATTCTGGCTCTTTTTCTCTTGATTTTCTTTCTTGTTCTGTTTTGTTATATCCTGTAGCATGATAAATTTCTAAAACTCTAATTATTCTTTTTTTATCATTTTCACTTATTTTTTTCATTGCCTCTGGATCTATTTTTTCAGCTTCCTTATATAAATCTTCTAGACCATTTTCTCCTGCTTGTTTTTCTAATTGTTGTCTATACTTTTCATCAAATTCAATATTTGGATACTCAATTTCATATATTAAACTATCTACATATAATCCTGTTCCACCAACTACAATTGGAACTTTTCCTTTTTCTATAATCTCTCTTATAGCTTTTTTAGCATCTTTTTTATAATCTGCAACACTATATCTTTGCTCAGGTGATATAGTGTCTATCATATAATGTTTTATTCCTTGCATTTCTTCTAAAGTTGGTTTTGCAGTTCCTATATTCATTTCCTTATATATTTGCATAGAATCGCATGAAACAATTTCTCCATCTATTTTTTTAGCTAATTGTATAGATAATGCTGTTTTACCTGATGCTGTTGGACCACATATTACAATTACTTTTTTCTTTTCCATTTGCTAGCCTCATTTCTTTATGTTATTTTACATTTTCACTCTCATTTGATATTTCATTTATTTTATTTGATTTATATACATCTAAAATTCCATTTTGTATGTTTTTCATATACCCATTTTCTACAAACATACATATAATAAATATCATTATAATTATACATGATTTTATTTTAAATGTATTTTCATCTTGTTCTCCATTTTTTACTTTCATTATGTTTTTTATTGCTATTGGAATAAAAAATACATTTAATCCTGTAAATAATCTAACAATAATTTTTCCTACGTTATTTTTCATTTCCACATTTTCATAATTTATAGTTCCTTTAGAGATTGCAAATATAATATTTGTTACTATATACATTAGCATTAATCCTATTAATATAACAATTACTTTTTTGTTTTTTTCTAAATCCTCTAAGTTTTGCCACATCCAAGCTATTCCTATTAAATATATAACTATTATAATTAAATTAATAAATATTGCCATCTTTTCTCCTTATTATTTTCTTGCAAATTTTCTTTCTATATCATATTTTGTCATTTTTATAACCGTTGGTCTTCCATGTGGACATGTAAATGGGTTTGGCAAACTCAATAATTGTTCCATTAATTTTTCTACTTCTTCTGGTGTTAATGCCATATTTGCTTTTACAGCAGATTTGCATGCTACTGTTGCAATAAATTTTTCTTCTTTTTCTTGTTTTGCCGTTCTTGCAACTGTATTTATCTCGTCTAATGTTTCTAAAAATAGTTCTTTTGTATCTAAATCAATACATACATTTGGAACACCTGTTAATTTTATTGTATTTTCTCCAAATTCTTCTAAACTGAATCCTGCTTTTTCAAAAATACCCATATTTTCTTTAGCAATATCCATTTCTTTGTGTGTTAAAGTTATTACATCTGGCAGCAATAGTAGCTGAGAGTCTTTTTCTTCATTGCTATAATAGTTTTTCTTTACTTTTTCATACATTATTCTTTCATGTGCCGCATGTTGATCTAATATATACATCTCATCTTTTAGTTCTAATATTATATATGTTTTAAAAACTATTCCCACAAATTTATAATTTGGTTTTTGAAGTTTTTCTTCTTTTTCAAAAATTGAAACATTATCTTTTATTAAATCTATTGCACTGTTTTCTTTTTTGCTTTCTTGTTCTTTTATTGGTGCTCTTCCAAATAATTTTGTATACATTTCGTCAAAATCTTCTGAAACCACTTTAGTATTATCATCAAGTTGTCCAATTTTTTCTTTTATTTCTCCAAATTCTTGTTTAAGTTCTGGATTATCTAAATTTTCTATAACTTCATTTATTTGGTCTATTTTTTGTTTTTGTTCTTCTTTTTCTTGCTCAGTTAATACTACTTTTTTTCCTGAATTTTCTTCAGCTTTTATATTTGCATCTAATTGTTCTGGTTTTGCACTTTCGTTTTTGTTTTCAACTTCTTCTGCTTCTTTACCCTCTATATTTTCTTGTGCTTGTATTTTTATAGTATTAGCAACATTTTCTTGATTGTCTTCTATTCTTTTTTCTGTTTGGGCTTCACTTTTTTCTATATTATTAACTGTATTATTTTCTTTTCCATATGTACTACTTTCTTCATTAAGTTTTATTATTCCTGTAGTATCATTATTACTAATCTCATTTTCTATTTTTTGTTTCATTTCTCTTAGTTTTTCTAAAACATCTGTAGTATCTATTGGTTTACCTGATGCTTTCTCTAATGTATTATTTTTATATACATCTTCTATTATATTATTTGTTTTTATTTTACTTTCTTGCTCATTATATTCTTCTATCTCTTTTTCATGTTGTTTTCTAAAACCAAATAATCCATTTTGAGAATTTTCTTTTTTAGATTCTCTTAAATTTCTCAATCTTTCTTCAAAACTTACTGCGCTTCTATCTATTCTATTTTTGTTTTCTTCTATTTCTTTTACTGGATCTTTTACCAATTCTGATTTAAGTAATATGTCTTTTATTGCATGATATACAGCTTGAAAAACTTTATTTTCTTCTTGGAATCTAACTTCCAATTTGGCAGGATGTACGTTTACATCGACTTTAGCCGGATTCATTTTTAAGTTTAATATTACAAATCCAAATTTTCCAATTGGTATTAAGCCTTTATATGCTTGCTCTGTTGCTGATGTTAATGTTTTATCTTTTATATATCTTTTATTAACAAAAAATAGTTGGTTAGTCCTATTTGATCTTGCAATTTCTGGTTTTCCTATAACTCCGCTTATTTCTATATCTTCAAAATTATATGAAACTTCCATTATTCCATTTGCTATATCTTTTCCATATATGCTATATACAACATCTTTTAAATTACCATTACCATTTGTTTGTATTACAGTTTTACCTGTACTAATAAGCTTTATTGCTACATTAGGATTTACTAATGCTATTCTAGTTATTACATCTTCAATATATCCTGATTCTGTATAATCTTTTTTTAAGAACTTATATCTAACTGGTGTATTAAAAAATAAATTTCTCACAGTAATAGTTGTTCCTGTTCTACAACCCATTTCTTCTTTTTCAAGTATATCTCCTGCTTCAACAACCACTCTATATCCAATTTCTTGCTCTTGTGTTTTTGAAACAAGTTCTACATTTGCAACAGCTGCTATACTTGCTAACGCTTCACCTCTAAACCCCATAGAAGTTACTGTATCTAAGTCTGCTGCTGACCTAATTTTACTTGTTGCATGTCTTTCAAAGGCAATTTCTAAATCATCTTGTGCTATTCCTTTTCCATTGTCACTTACACGTATAAATGATATTCCTCCGTTTTTTATTTCTACTACAATATTTGTAGCACCTGCATCTATTGAGTTCTCTACCATTTCCTTTACTACTGATGCAGGTCTTTCTATAACTTCTCCTGCTGCTATTTGGTTAATTGTAAGCTCATCTAGTAATACTATTTTTCCCATTTTTTCCTCCGATTTTATCAATTGTATCTTTGGAAATTATTCTATCATAACAGTTTATAAAAATCTAGATTTTTTTTAACTTTTATGATATATCTTTTACATTTTTATTCTTTCTATTTCTTCTTCTGTTAATCCTGTTAATTCTCTTACAACTTTTTCATTTACTTTTACATTTAGCATTTTTTTAGCAACTTGCATAATTCCAAGCTTTTGTCCTATTTTTATTCCTTGCTTTTTTCCTCTTTCTCTTATCTCTTTTATTATTTTCTCTTCTTTAGTTAATTCTACTTTTTTATTTTTCATACAATCGCCTCCACTATTCTTTAATTATTTTTTATTATCATTAGTGTTAGAATTATATTAACAAATTGTTTACTTATTATACTTTACATTTTATTATATGCTCAATATTTATTTTTTAGTGTTGGCGGTCATTTATTCTTAATTTGCATTAAGTTTTCTTCTAATTCCATTTATTTCCTTATTTTTTTAAATATTTTATAATCTCAAAAGTTATCCACAGGCAATCTACTATTTTTCCACACATTATATACTTCTCGTAAATTACATTATTCTACAATATTTCTCTACTTATGTTTTATTTCTACAAAATAACAATTACAAATATATTTCAGTTTTATTTCGTTTTTTCCCTATTTTGCTCAAGTTTATGGCTATTTTTCTGTATTTTTCTTACTTTTTCTACATATAGCTTTGTTTTTCTTCATTTTTCGTTGTTTTTATTTTACATTCTTATTACAATTATGTAACTTTACTGTTGTTATGTTACCCTTTTATTGGTTGCTTTTATTCTTTATATTGTGGGTAATGTGCCTGTGGAAACTGTGGATAACTTTGTGAATAACTTGAAATAGTTACTTTGCGTTTATAAGTTATTCACATCTAATTTTTGTTTTTTATACTTTGAATTTTATTTTTTATTTGTAAAGTTATTTATGTGTACCTATTTTTGAATGCAAAAATAACTATATTAAACTTCAACGTGCTTAATATAGTTATTCTTTAGGTTGGCTTTTTACAGTGCTACGAGTACCGGACGGAAGCTATCGTAGTAACTGCTAGCACCACTATCACGATGGAAATAGAACAACCAGGCATATGAAACAATCCATAAACTGCCCCCACGTACAGAAAACGGACTGTCCAGCGCCTGAAAGTAAGAGTAGTCTCCTTTCCATGATGTTGCACCGGTTCCGCTAGCAGATGTTTCTCTAATAGCATCGCCAAATATATATTTATTAACATTATAATTTGCTCTACTTTTTGTATCTATATCTGTACTTGTTTCAGCTGTATCATGAGGATATACTGTTACATATTTTGTACTTGTTGTTCTTTTTCCTGAGTCTGTTAAACTTGAACCATAAGCTCTTAATTGGTCATATCCATTTGCTACATATCCTGCCATTCTTTCCCAAACTCCACCACTTAGGTCAAATACTCCATACATATTTAATGTTGAACTTGATTTTTGTCCTTCTATTTGGTCCCATGTATAGACTCCATTATTTGCTGTATTTCCTGTTGTTGTTAAATTTCCTAATGTTTGTACACTTGGTTCTGTATTTGTTGTTCCTGTTGTTACTCCTGTTGCCGCATATACACTATTTACTCCTGTTTTTCCTTCTGTTTCTGTTCTTTTTGCACTTCCACTATTTAGAGTAATATTGTTTATATATGGTTCATTATTATTATTTCCATATTTACTTTGTGCTAAATATGCTACTGCTCCCCATTCACTATTTTTCATCAAATGGCTATCTGTTGTTGAACTACTTAATCCATATATATTTCCACTTTCTGTTAATGTTCTTGAAACATTATATGCATCATTTGCATTTATATAATTCATCGAATATGTTATTGGTTGAAATGTTGGATATTTTATTGCTGTTCTTGTTGACCCATATATTCCATCTAACCAGTTTCTGGCTGGTTGTGAACTATTATCTTTTGTTCCAGCTTCAATGTATGCAGTCCATGAATCTGATTGACTATAATTTACACTACTTGCCTTTACAGGTGCTGAATTATTTTCACTTGCATATCCTACTTCAAATTTTGCTACCCATATTCCTGTTAATTCTTTGTCCCATCCTCCATTTGCATATCCTATGCTACTTTCATTTGTAAATGCTGGATGTACATAATAATCTGTTGTTGTATCTACTTCTTCTGTTGCTGATTTTTCTCTTTTAATGATTATTATTCCACGTTTTCGCATTTTTTATCCACTTTTTTAAATCAAAGAACAAAAGCGGACATTTATAACATTTGTACTTATAAAAAATAAGTTTGAATTATTAAAATCTTTGTTTAATAATTCAAACTTATTTATACTTATTTTAAAATTTCATATCATTTTAATACAAAATATACTATTGTTACTATTTCTAAAATAGTTATAAATGGAAAACCTATTACAAATTGGATCTTTTGAGTTTTGTGCCTAAATGTATACATCCCTGCAATTGTTCCAATTCCTCCACCTAATGCTGTTATTATAAATAATGTTTTTTCCGGAATTCTCCAACTGCCTTTTATTGCTTTCCTTTTGTCCAACCACATTATAAAAAATCCTATTATATTAATAACAATAAAATATATTATTATATTTTGTGTTGTAAATATTTCATTAAAATTTAATTGTGTAAATTGCATTTCTCTTCTATAAAGATTTTATACTAATCTTTATTTCTCCTTCATATAATATTTAAGCGATGATTTCGGGGTCGGAGCAAAAAATCATTTTTAAAATTAGCATATTTTAAAAATTTGAGTGCACTAAATATAAAATATATCAACTTAAAATGATTTTTTGCTCCGACCCCGAAATCATTATGCAAATAGACTCATTTGATTACTCTGACTCATTCCCTTTAAACATCCATAATTTTTCAATACATCTGTTACTGAATTTCCTACTTTTGCACGTATCTTTAAATCATCTATTGACATAAATTTTCCTTCTTTTCTTGCTTCCGCTATTCCTAATGCTGCTACTGTTCCTAAACCTGGTATGCTGTTCAATGGTGGTCTTAATGCTCCATCTTGTATTTTGAATTTTGTTGCATCTGATTCATATAAATCCATTGGTAAGAAGTTAAATCCTCTTTCATACATTTCTAATACTAATTCTAGTATTGGGTACATTGTTTTGTCTTTTTGTGTTGCATTATTTCCTAATAAGTCTATTTCTTTCATTTTATTTTTAACTTTTTCTTCTCCAAATATCATACAATCACTGTCAAAATCGTCTTTTCCTCTTATTGAGAAAAATGCTGCATAATACGCTAGTGGCATATGTACTTTAAACCAAGCTATTCTAAATGCATTTGTTACATATGCTGCTGCATGGGCTTTTGGAAACATATATTTTATTTTTTCACATGATTTTATATACCATTCTGGTACATCATTTTCTTTCATCATCGCTTTATATTCTTCCCATTTTGCTGGGTCTTTTAATGCTTTACCTTTACGTACTGTTTCCATTATTTTAAATGCATGGTTTGGTGGAACTCCTTTTTTTATTAAATATATCATTATATCGTCACGACAACATATTGCATCTTGAAGTGTTACAACTCCTTGGTCTATTAATGTTTGGGCATTTCCTAACCACACATCGGTACCATGTGATAAACCTGATATACGTATTAATTCGTCAAATGTTGTTGGTTTTGTATCTACTAACATTCCTCTAACAAATTTTGTTCCAAATTCAGGGATTCCAAAACTTCCAACTTCTGAATGTATTTGTTCAGGTGACACTCCTAAAGCTTTTGTTGAACTAAATATTGACATCGTTTCTTTATCATCTAACGGTACTTTGGTTGGGTCTTTTCCTGTAAGGTCTTGTAACATCCTAATTACCGTCGGATCGTCGTGTCCTAGTATATCTAATTTTAATAAGTTCTGGTCTATTGAGTGATAATCAAAATGTGTTGTTATAATATCTGAATTTGGGTCGTCTGCTGGATGTTGTACTGGACAAAATTCATAAATTTCTCTTCCTTTTGGTACAACTATAATACCACCTGGATGTTGTCCTGTTGTTCTTTTTATTCCTGTACATCCTGCTGCTAATCTTTGTGTTTCGGCTCTATTTATTGGTATATTTCTTTCTTCAAAATATTTTTTTACATATCCAAATGCTGTTTTATCTGCAATTGTTCCTATTGTTCCGGCTTTAAATGTTGTTCCTTTTCCAAATATTACTTCTGTATATCTATGTGCTTTTGCTTGATATTCTCCTGAGAAATTTAAGTCGATATCAGGCTCTTTATCTCCATTAAATCCTAAGAATGTTTCAAATGGTATGTCCATTCCATCTTTAGCCAATTTATGACCACATTTAGGACAATCTTTATCTGGTAAATCAAAACCATTTCCTACACCATAATCTTCAAATTCTGAATACTTACAGTTTGGACATCTATAATGTGGCTTTAAAGAATTAACCTCTGTTATACCTGTCATAAATGCTACAAGTGAAGATCCAACAGAACCTCTGGAACCTACTATATATCCATCATCATTCGATTTCCATACCAATTTTTGTGCAATTATATACATAACTGAATATCCATTGCTTATTATAGAATTTAGTTCTTTATCTAATCTTGTTTGCACTATTTCTGGTAATGGGTCTCCATATAATTCATGTGCCTTTTTATATGCAATATTTTTTATATCTTCTTCACATCCTGGGATATGTGGAGGACATTTTTCAGGTGATATTGGGCTTATTTGTTCACACATATCTGATATTTTATTTGTGTTTGTTACAACTACTTCATATGCTTTTTCTTCTCCTAAATATGCAAATTCTTCAAGCATTTCTTCAGTTGTTCTTAAATACAATGGTGCTTGCATATCTGCATCATCATAGCCTTGACCCGCTTCCAAAATTCTTCTATATACTTCATCTTGAGGGTCCATAAAATGAACATCACAAGTTGCAACAACTGGCTTATTTAATTTTTCTCCAAGTTTTACAATCTTTCTGTTTATATCTCTTAAACCCTCTTCATCTTTTATAATTTCTTTTCTTATTAAAAAATTATTATTGCCTATTGGTTGAATTTCTAAATAATCATAGAATTCTGCAATTTCTTCTATTTCTTCGTCAGATTTTCCAAGTTCAATTGCTTGATATAATTCACCCGCCTCACAAGCACTTCCTAATATTAAACCTTCCCTATATTTTTCAAACAAACTTTTCAAAATACGTGGTTTACGGTAAAAATAATGTAAATGTGAAAGTGAAACTAATTTATATAAATTACGTAATCCAACATAATTTTTAGCTAAAATTATTGCGTGATATGTTTTTAATTTTTTATATTCTTCTTTTTTAGCCTCTTCTGTACGACTAACTTGATCAATATCTTCAATCTTTTTAGCTCCACGTTTATCTAACATATCTAACATTACTTTAAATACTTTAACTGTTGTATCAACATCATCTAAAGCTCTATGTGCTACTTCAACTTTTATTCCCAAATTATCAGCTATTTTTCCTAGTTTATATTTTTTATATTCTGGGAATAAGTCTTTTGCTAAACTCAATGTATCTAAATATGTATAATCAAAATCATATCCTAAAACTTTCGCATTTTGTTTTAAAAAACCTATATCAAATCCTGCATTATGTGCAACTAATACTGCATTTTTATCATTTCCTATAAATTCTAGCATTTTAGGAAATACTTTTTCTATTGTTTCTGCGTCTGCAACCATTTCGTCTGTAATATTAGTAACTTCTGTAACTCTTTGTGGTATATGTTTTTCCGGATTTACAAAACAAGAAAATTCGTCTAAAACTTCTCCATCTTTTACTTTCATTATACCAATTTCAGTTATTTTTTCTGTTACAGCTGAGAACCCTGTTGTTTCTAAGTCTAGCACATAATATGTAACATCTTCTAAATATTGTCCTTTTCCATTTTCTACAACTGGATTTTTATCTGGTGCTAAATATGCTTCAACTCCATACAGAATTTTCATATCTGGATTGTCATATCCTAGCATTTTATGTGCCTCTGGAAATGCTTGTACAACTCCGTGGTCTGTTATTGCTATTGATTTCATTCCCCAACTCATTGCTCTTTTAATTAAATCTTTTGCAGATGTCATTGCATCCATTTGGCTCATTTGAGTATGCATATGTAGTTCTACTCTTTTTACTTCACTATTATCTTTTCTTACTGTTTTCTTTATTCCCTCTGCTTCAACTATATTGTTTACCATTACAGATAATTCATTTGTAAAACTATCCATTCCTGCAGTTCCTGCTACTTTTATTCCTTTTGCACCTTTTATTCTTTTCATAATTCTTTTTGCACTATCTTTATTTAAAAATGCTTTACAGGTAATTGTGCTTGTTCCATCATATAAGTCAAAACTAAATAATGTTTTTCCTGATTTTAATGTTCTATCTTCTGAATATATCACTTCCCCTTGTAATGCAACTTTTCCATCATCAACTCCTAGGTCTTGAACTTTTACCAATGGTTCTGTAATATTTTCTGTATTTCCTAAAATTATAGGTGTATCATCTCTTTCTTCTGGTAATTCTGGAACTTCTATATTTGATTTTGCTATTGTGTTTGCTATTACTGTTATATCTCCTGCATATGTATCTAATCCCGCTTTACCTATTGCTTTTACAGTTTTAGCTTCTTGAATTTTTTCTATTATTTCTTGTCCTTCTTTTAAATCTTTTGCAAATGATTTTACTGTTATTAATCCTGTTCCATCATAAATTTCGAAAATAATCATTCCTTTACCAGATTTTGTTTCTCTAACATCTGATGTTGTTACTCTTCCTTCTAATGTTACTCTACCGTCATTTGCTGAAATATCTTTTATTTTTATATGCTTTTCTTTAGCTTTTGATGGTTTTCCCATAATATAATCTTCTTGTATTGGAGGTTCTTCAATTGGTGGCATATCCATTTCTTCTGGAATATATCCATCTATATCTGGTGGTGGTGGCATTGGAGGATAATTTTCATCACTTGCATTAGTATTATGTTCTGATTTTTCTTGTGCTATTGCCCTTTGCTCTTCTTCCATATGTGCTACAATATTTGCTTGTTCTTCTTCTATTCTTCTTTTTATTTCTTCTAATGAATCTTTTGTTATTTCTTCTGTAAGTTCTACAGTGTATTTTATTCCAAATAAATTTTCTAAAACTTTTATTAATTCTTTATCTGTCTTTTTAGCCTTTAAAAAATCTGCACCTTTTATGTGCATTTTTATTAAAATATTGTTTCCATTTTCTTCAATATCACTTTTTAATAGTAACATTGGTTTTGTTAATGGATATTTATGTGACATATATGCTATGATATTTCGCCATTCTTCTTTTATTGATTTCTTTTTTACTGATTCGTGATATTTTATTTTTATATCTATATTTTCAAATTGAAATCTTTCCCTTAGAAATTTTTCGAAAAACCATATTTCTTTTATATCTAAATATTCGTCAAAATATAAATCTACTTCTAATGTATTTGTTTTTTTTACTACATTTAATGATGTTATTTGTGCATATTTTAAATTAGAATTAGTTTTATAATCACTAAAAACTTCCCCTATTTTTTTTAGATTTGCCATTTTGATTTTATTCCCCCAATTGCAAATTAAAATTGACAGTTGTTACAACAACTCTCCTTTTCGACAAAACTTATTTTATCACAAAACTATCAATGAAAAAAGCGAACAACATATTTTTTTAATAAAACTTTCACACTTTTTTACAAATTCCATATTATATATTATACAAAGGATACAGAAAAGAAGAAAACATATTTGTTATTTGGAAGGAGGTCTAGACTATGCCAGAAAACAGAGGTTGTGGTGGTTTCGGTTTTGGTGATGACTGCTGCTGGATTATAATCCTTATATTATTAATTTGTTGTTGCTGTGGTGGCAACAGAGGCGGATGTTGCTAGTTATCTGCTAAAAAAAGCAGTTAAGTATATTTTTATACTTACTGCTTTTTAATCATTATATTTATTTAAAACGCTTTCCTTTGCTACGTTTTCGTGGTCTAACATCTTCATAATTTTCTTCTTTATGATCATATCCACTTAAAAACATTTCTCTTGCTTCTTGCTTAGACATTACAGGCTCTTCTTCACATTCTTTATTTGTAGCTTCTTCTCTTTTACTAAAATCAAATTCATCTTTATTGACTTTTTTAAAATCATAGTTATTTTCATTCTCATCTATAAAGCCATCATCTTCATTACTTGAATATGGCATCATATAATCTTCTGCCCATGCACTATTTCTTCTATGTCTTATTACTAGATATATGATAATTGCTAATATTAGAATTGCAATAACTCCTCCAATTATCAATACCTTTTTTTGTTCTTCTTTTTTATTTGCTTCTTCTTGTTCTTTAGCTAAAGCTTCTTCATCAACTGTTGATTTTGTTAATGTTACTTGATATGTAGCAACATTATTTCCCTCACTATCAGATACTAATATTGTTATAATATTTTCTCCGTCTTTTAAATCGTCATTTCCTGTTATATCAACTACATATTTAGGTTCTGTTGCAACTGCTTTTACATCTATTTTATTTAAATCACCTGTATATTTTGCAGTATATTCATATACATTTGTTTTAAATTCTGGTGATAATTCTATATTTTCTAATTTTAAACTTGATAATCCTTCTCCTTCGTCTGTCGCTGTTTCTGTTGTTCCATTATTGCTTTCTTTTGTTACATTTATGGTATATGTTTTTGTTGCACCACTTTCTGCTGTTACCACAATTGATAATTCATTCTTACCATCTTGCAATTTTTGTTTACCTGTTCCACTTATTTTAGCTCCACTGTTTTGTGCTGTTGCATAAACCTCTACTTCTGTTACATCTGCTGAAACTGTTACATCATATGAAGTTTTACTTGGTGTAAAACCTGAAAAATCATTTGGTTTTATTCCTAAATTAGATAAATCTGCATTACTAGATTTTGTTGTAGTTTTTGTGCTTGATGCATTACTACTGCTTGTTGTATTAGTAGTTTTTTGTGTATTTCCTGATTGTGATCTTGTATTTTTGCTAGTATTACTACTTGTGCTACTATTGGTTGTTTTTGAATTAACTGTATTTTCTTGAACTCCTTTTAAATTTCTACTGGCTTTAATTAATATTTCAGTATTGTTCATATTTACAGTGTAAAAAAATATTCCAAACATTGTACAAAATATGATTGTTAAAAACACTATGAATTTTATATCTGTTATTTTTCTTTTCATATTATAATTCCTCCTTAGTTTCTTTATGGAAAAAATTATATCATTTTCATTTTTTTTAGTCAATAAAAATTAAAATTTTACATTTAAACACATGTTGTTGTGTCAATGATGTGAAACAAGAATATATAAAATCACCATATAATTAAATTGCATAATTAATCATTCCAAATACTTC
>OGXW01000307.1_pt1 | contig 35770 bp, 29 predicted proteins | sample 1576341 | NCBI WGS metagenome assembly OGXW01 (sample SAMEA3541592, study PRJEB24748) | human gut metagenome | biome: human gut; feature: human-associated habitat; material: faeces | place: China | collected 2012
AAATATTACTTCTGTCTTTTAACTTCCCATTTTTCGTGACAAATATCCAACCTTCAATCACAAGTTGGAACATTACCTGTATGCCGTCCATCTTCTTTACTTTTCGGTATTCGATTTCAAGCATTGCTTGCAAAGTGTAGTCTTTGCCTAAGCTGTCTGAAAGCTCTGATACCCGTGATACGCTACATTGCCGCCTGTTTTTCCAAAGCGTTTTTTAGTTGCCATCATACGCTCATAGGCTCGCTTAGCGTTGCAGTTGATACCCGACACATACATACGCTTGTCAGTTTTGTTATCATCTGCCGCATACTGCAAGGCGGCGTATAGGTCGCTGTCCACATACTTTTTGTCTATGGTTTTGTCGGGGTTTTCCGCATAATCAATTACTTCTTTGAGCCTGCTTTTGACAGGCCAAAATCCGGTTGTAGCCACGTCGCATCACACTCCTTTCATCGTTTCCGCCGCAAGCGTCGAAAACTCAACAATGCGTGGATGCTCCTTTTCCCCACAAAGCAGGCTTTGCGGGGACCCCGATTGCACCATTCTTTCACGCTTCGTGCAGTATCAGTTCTTCGGTAATACTGTCAATGAGTGCGATAATTTTTTCTTCCGTATTAGGTGAGATTTTGCCCTCGCAAACAACACAGAGTTCATCTAACTTGTCATTAAAAGAGAAGAATACTTCGGGAAGAACTGCTCTCGGCATATATCCCAAAGCACGCTGGCGGAGATATTCCGACACGGAAAGCCCACACTTTTCAGCATTTAGTTCGATGACATTTTTCTCTTTTTGACTTACACGGATAAATAGATTTTTGTTCTTAACTTCATTCATAACATCAGTCCTTTCTTTGATTTTTAATTGGGTATTAGGGTGTCCCTAAAGAGTAATCGACACACGCTGTCGATTTGAACGGAAACTGTCAATACAGTTTCCCTGCTCGTTACGGTATGCGACTTCGTCGTCACAAGCTACATATCATTCGTTTCCGTGCAAGCACGAAACACATTTATTCCGCTGTTCCTCCTCTCCCCAAAAAGTCTTTCGACTTTTCGGGGACCCCGAAACTTTTATTTCTTTTGCCGTTCTGCCTGAATGCAGTTCCTGCCCCCTGTCAGGCGGCGTTGTTTTGCTCGCTCTCTGAAAGAGAGAGGTCATCGCAAAATCATATCCCATTCAGCCGGTCATTCTGTTGTCTACCGACTTTCGGGTAACAAAAAAGCCGGTACATCAACGCATACCGACCAATGCAATAGGATAGACTTATCCCTTGTGGTTTTGGTATCACATCAATCTAACCGGCTTTGAAAATCAAAGACGGGACTGTTTATTCGCTTTCCGTCTGCCAACAGTACCGAAGCGTTGACGGAAGCGGCAATATTTTCGCTTAGTATATCGCAGACCTTATCCGACTTTTAGTCGTCCCTTAAAATTGTGATTTCTTATATTCAGTTGTATCTCCGTAGAGGATATTTCATTATATATTACAGAACATATGTTTGTCAATGCTTTTTGAATATTTTTTCGGAAGGTGAGAATACTATTCAGCTTAGGCAAAAAACAGAGCCGGCAAACTGCGATTACTCACAAGTTCATCGGCTCTGTAAATTATATGACCGGCTTCTTGATACGGTTGTCTGTAAATCCTTTACATCAATAAAATATTCCTGCCTACATTTCGGGCAGTAGAGAGGAAAGTTTTAAGCTCTGTATCTTCTCAAATTTTGTTGTGCGTCTTTCTGTTGCATACAGGACAGAGTATCCATTATTTTTCCGCTTTCATACTACAATTACTCCAATTCAAAAGCACCCGTGTAAAGCTGATAGTAAGTGCCTTTTTCGTTAATCAGTTTTTCGTGATTTCCTCGTTCAATGATGTGTCCGTGGTCAAGTACCATGATTACATCGGAGTTTTGTACGGTGGAAAGGCGGTGTGCAATCACAAACACCGTTCTGCCTTTCATCAGCTTATCCATTCCGTCCTGTACCAAAGCTTCGGTACGAGTATCAATAGAGGAGGTCGCTTCATCCAAAATCATAACAGGCGGGTCGGAAACTGCGGCACGGGCTATGGAAATAAGCTGCCTTTGTCCCTGTGAAAGTCCGCTTCCGTCGCCCTTTAAGACAGTGTTGTAGCCCTCAGGGAGCATACGGATAAATCCGTCGGCATTAGCAAGCTTTGCGGCGGCAATACAATCCTCATCGGTAGCATCGGGATTGCCGTAACGCAAGTTCTCCATAACCGTACCCGTAAAGAGATTGACTTCCTGCAACACAACGCCGAGAGAACGACGCAAATCCGCCTTTTTAATCTTATTGATATTGATACCGTCATAGCGGATTTTGCCGTCTGCAATATCGTAAAATCGGTTAATCAGATTGGTAATCGTTGTTTTACCTGCACCTGTAGCACCGACAAAAGCGATTTTCTGTCCCGGCTCGGCATAAAGCGAAACATCATAGAGCACTTGCTTATCTGAGACATAACCAAAATCTACACTATCGAGAACAACCCTGCCTTCAAGTTTGGTATAGGTGAGTGTTCCGTCGTGATGCGGGTGTTTCCATGCCCAAAGCCCTGTGCGTTCTGCTGTTTCAGTCAAAACTCCGTTTTCCTCTTTGGCGTTTACAAGCGTTACATATCCGTCATCCGTTTCAGGCTCTTCATCCATAAAAGCAAAAATGCGAGAAGCTCCTGCAAGTGCTGTAACAATTGAATTAAACTGATTTGAAATCTGCGACACAGGATTTGTAAGGCTTCGTGAGAGTGTAAGGAAAGATGCGATCATACCGAGCGTCAGCATTCCTGTTCCTGTGAGTCCGAGATTGGTTATACCTTCAATAGCCATATATCCGCCAAGGACTGCTATAATTATATACTGCACATATCCGAGTGCATTCATCATTGGCATCATGGAGTTTGCATAGCCATTTGCGTTAGTAGCATTTTGCGCCCACGCCTTGTTTTTCTGTCTAAGTTCCTCTTTTGTTGTTTCCTCGTGACAGAATACTTTGATAACCTTTTGACCGTTTACCATTTCTTCCACATATCCGTTTACATCGGCAAGGGTCTTTTGTTGAAGTATAAAGAATGTGCCTGTTTTTCCTGCAATTCCTTTTACAATTTGCAGAATGAAAAGCATAACCAAAACGGCAACAACGGTCAACCAAATGCTGGTGTATAGCATACAGACAAGCACCGCCACAATGGTGAATACAGAGGAAATAAGCTGTGCCATAGATTGTGCAATCATTTGACGGAGAGTATCAGTATCATTGGTATAAAGGCTCATAATATCGCCATGGGTACGGGTATCAAAGATACGAATAGGAAGCCGTTGCATTTTTTCAAACATATCATCTCGGATTTTTTTAAGCGTTCCCTGAGCCACTGTAACCATTGCACGGCTGTAAAGCAGATTGGAAATTACACCTATCATATATATGATACCGATTGTTATAAGTGCCTTTATTAAACCGCCGAAAACGGGATTATCTGTTCCGAGCAGAGGCACGATATAATCATCAATCAAGGTCTGCAAAAATACCGATGAAGCTGCGGAAGCCACAGCACTTAATAAAATACAGATGACAACAAAAACCAACTGTCCTTTATATTCTTTCATATAGGAGAACAACCTTCTAAGAGCTGTCTTATCAAACTGCATTTTCGATATTTCAGACTTTGCGGGCACATTTGCCAATGATTTTTGCTTTTTATTCATTTTCGCCATCTCCTTTCACCTGCGACTGATATACTTCCCGATAAATATTGCAATTTTTCAAAAGTTCCTTATGAGTGCCGACAGCATCAATTTTTCCGTCATTTAGAACAACAATTTTATCTGCATTCTGTACCGAGCTTACGCGCTGTGCAATGATGATTTTCGTTGTATCGGGAATGTACTCGGCAAAAGCTCTTTGTATCGCAGCGTCTGTTTTGGTGTCCACAGCACTGGTGGAATCGTCCAAAATCAAAACCTTTGGCTTTTTTAAGAGTGCACGGGCAATACAAAGCCGCTGTTTTTGACCGCCCGAAACATTATTGCCCCCTTGCTCAATATAGGTGTCGTACTGTTTTGGCATGACTTCAATAAATTCATCTGCACAGGCAAGATGACAGGCGTGTTTCATTTCTTCGTCAGTGGCATTTTCATTGCCCCAACGCAAATTTTCTTTAATTGTGCCCGAAAATAATTCGTTTTTCTGAAGAACCATGGCAACCGAGCTTCTTAAAGTATCAAGGTCGTATTTTTTGACACCAACGCCTCCCAATTTGAGTGTTCCGCCTGTTACATCATAAAGACGGGGGATTAACTGAACAAGACTGGATTTTGCCGAACCTGTTGCACCGATAATTCCAACCGTTTCTCCCGAGGAAATCGTCAGATTGATATGGTCGAGTACCTTTTTATCGGCTTTGGATGCATATACAAAATCCACATTTTCAAAAGATATAGAACCATCTTTTACAACCATTACAGGACAGTCAGAATTTTGAATATCCGTTTTTTCATTCAAAATCTCTGCAATACGATGGGCAGACGCCAAGGACATGGTTATCATAACAAATGCCATAGACAGCATCATAAGACTCGTTAAAATCTGTGTGGCGTAAGAAAGTAAAGCTGTTAAATCACCTGTTGTCATTCCAAGCGCTGCATTATTTCCGCTTGCGATAATGGCTTTCGCACCAATCCAAGAAATCAAAATCATACAGGCATACATAAAAAACTGCATGATAGGCGAGTTAAAAGCAATCAGTTTTTCGCCTTTGGAGAAATAGCGGTATATCCTTTCGGAAATGGATTTGAACTTACTGATTTCATAATCCTCACGGTTAAAAGACTTCACCACACGAATGCCACGGACATTTTCCTGCACCACATTGTTAAGTTCATCATAAGTTTGAAAAACATGATTGAAAATTGGGTTTACCTTACGGATAATCAAATATAGCAAAAACGCCATAATGGGAATGACCGCAAGAAAAATCCACGCAATGGTGCTGTTGATTTTGAATGAAACAATCATGGAAAATAAGAGCATAACCGGACCTCTGATTGCCATACGAATAAGCATTTGATAAGCGTTTTGAATGTTCGTCACATCCGTTGTCAGGCGGGTTACGATGGAAGCGGTAGAAAATTTATCGATGTTTGAAAAAGCAAAGGTCTGTACATTGTCGTACATATCCTGTCGCAGATTAGCACAAAATCCTACCGAAGTGCGAGCGGCAATGTGTGCCGACAAAACACCTGTTATAAGCTGAAACAGGGCAAAAACAAGTAAGATTATGCCGTATTTCCAAACGGCGTTCATATTCCCAAGGTCAATTCCTTCGTCAATGACCTTTGCCATACAAAGGGGGATGGTAATTTCAAAGGCTGCTTCCAAGATAGAAAGCAGAATTGTAAGTACAGAGCCTTTTTTGTATTCACGCAAGCTCCGAGATAATGATTTAATCATAAATGAACCTCCATAACGTAGCACGCTACATATTGCTTTTAAGAAAAAGCCGACATCCATCGGCTTGCCTATTCTAAATTGTTATATATTATCAAAAGCATTTTCTTTAATTTTTTGATGTCAGCTTCCGAGAGCGAAGCAAGAAGCGTTTTTTCATTAGCTGAAATTCGTTGTTCCATCTCCTCTCCCAAGGCTTTTGCCTGCTCCGTCAGAGCGACAATTTTGTTTCTCTTGTCAGTTTCATCTACCCGGCACCGAAGATGTCCGTTTTTTTCCATGCGTGAAATAATGCCGACAACAGTAGGGTGGGAAACCTCTAAGTAAACTTCAATTTCTTTTTGCGTTGCCTGACCGCCCCTGCTATCCAAAAAAGCCAACACACGGCTTTGCGCCAAGGTTAAATTACTATGCTTTAAGTCAGCGTCCGCTTTTACCTTTAACTTATCGTTAATATTCTTGATTAAATAGCCAATATCCTTTTGCGGCACAAACATCCCTCTTTTCTAATATGTAGTACGCTACATATTATAACGTGTGGTTTGTTCTTTATCAAGTGGTTTTTAAAGGTTTTTATATGCCAATTTGTAACGGCGGCAAGGATTCCGCCCTGCCGCCGTTGCCTTTTTTTAGTTATAAATCAGATCGGCAGTTACGATTTCAGCAGCACGGTTACGAATATTGTTCATTCGCCCAACCCATTCCATCTGATTTTCTGCTTTGAGTTTCTCGGTAACACCCTCACGCTCTGCCATATGTTTTACTAGCCGAGAAAACATATCCTCTGCCTGTTCGTCTATATCGGCAAGGTAAGAGTTGAGTTTGCCGCTTGTAAGTAGATTAGTGTATGTAATTTTGCGGTGCGTTTTTAGATAACACAAATGTCGCTGTCCCCAAATTCCTATCGATTTTTCTTCTTCGGTTGGAAGGATAAGGCAAGGAATAAGATAATCACTTTGCTGTTCGTATGTACCGCCCATTTGCTCAAAAATAGTCTTTACCATTGTATTAAACCTCCGTCATCTTTATCTTGAATTTCTTAATTGGTGCGTGAGCGAATTTGACAATTAGTTCATCAACCGCATCTGTATATCTTCCGTCTGCAATGAGTTTGTTTCTCAAATTATTCAGACTGTCGATAATAACGCTGTTCTCACAATCATCAATAGCTAAGTAGTATTTTTGCTTTTGCATACGCTCAACCTCCTTTGCACCTACATTGTAGCAGAAGATTATCAAGATAACGAATGTGCGATTTTATTTCTGAACATAAATAAAGACAGCGTAAAAAGCATTTCTGCCTTCTACGCTATCCTTCCGCCTTTGTAACGCCCATAAAGTGTATTTTTGATGTATTTTCAAATTACTTCCTTATGTGGCGTTAGCATTTCAACATCCCCTTTAATTCTAACTATATGTTACACAAGTGTCGTCCCATTGCCGATACAATTTCCTTTAATTTGTCGATGGCATAGCCTGTATATTTTGAAATCTTATCGGCAGGTTCCTTTTCCTCGATCATCACTTGGGCCAGGGACATTTTTCAACTCCCTGTTTCATTCCTTGTTCAATTCCCTGTTCTACAAGAGCTCTACTTAGATTACACATGTCTCTCACCTCACTCTCGAATTCTTCTGTCATGGCAATATCAAAATCTTCATGTAACCGCTTCTCTTTTTCTTCTGGCGTGGCAAACGTTGAAAACAGGACATTTATTTTGTTGTGCCCTATTGATCTGGTTGGATTTCATTTACACTCCGGCAGGATTCCAGGAATTATTATCCAGTTTGTTCAGCATCTCCTTCAGTTCAACTGTATATGCCACCTTTACATCGCTGTCTTTTTTGATGATAAATTCGGAGAGTCCATATTCTGAGCCGTTGTCTGCCCAGTCATATGTATATCCCAGTCTCGTCCATGGATATTCCCCGTCAAAATAACTGGAGATAATATTTGAATCAAACCATTCTTTATAGTCCTCATCAACTTCATCCGAAAATGCATCTGTCATTTCTGTTGTTCCGATATCTGAAATATACGCCGGGCGGAAAACATCTTCCGGTTTTGCCCACATAGCTGTAAAATACTCGGCTTCGTTATCCGGGCGCAGACCAATGAGTTCTTTTATTCTTGTCTGCCAGTCTGTCACATCCTCTTTATTCTTCTGATACCATTCTTCCAGTTCTCCGCCTGTAAACGTCCATACATTTCCCCATTCCAGTTTTACATCTGTGCCATCCGGATAACTGTCCGGATATTTATGGAAGGTATAAAGAAGAATTCTGCCTTCCTGATCGTAAACAGCATATGGCTGTCCCTCCTCCAGACTTACTACGGGAAGGATTTCATCCTTGTCAATGATCATTGCATCTTCAACCGCATCATCAAAGAGTGTCTGCAGATCTGTCTCACTTTCTGCTGAAAGATCTGTTTCTTCTGCCTGAACGCTTACCGTTGTTTTGCCTGACAGTGTAATTGCAGAAATCAGGATACTGCTCACGATCATTATTTTCCATAATTTATTTTTCATATATTATCTTTCCTTTCTATTTCATAAGACAACCTGTTCCCACCACTTAAGTCACATGCTTTAAGGCAGGGGAGTTATCTGCTTCCGTTAGCTGTTATATTTCTCTACATCAAGTAAATTTTCTGACTTTGCCACTATAAGGGATACCGCCACATCTCCGACAGAATTTACAGCCGTCCTGAACATTCCCAGCAGGGAATCAATTCCCATTACCAGACTCAATGCCTCAGCCGGAACGCCAATCTGCGTCAGGAGCACGGACAGACAAACCAGTCCTGCTCCTGGTATTCCCGGTGCACCGATGGAAAGAACTATGATTGAAAATACCATTGAAAATAATTCTGATCCACCCATGTCAACTCCGAAAACTTTAGCCAGAAACAATCCTGCCACTGCCATATATATGCAGGATCCATCCATATTTACCGTCGCTCCTAACGGTATGGAAAATGAAGATATCCTGGAAGAGATTCCCAGTCGATGACATGATTTTATGTTAAACGGCATTGCCGCATTGGAGGATGCCAGACTGAAGCTTGCCATCATTGCAGATGCATGCTTTTTTAACAGAATGATCGGATTTAATCTGGCTATCATAAATACCAATACACAATAAGCCATTAACATCACGGCCAGTGCCAGCACAAATGTTCCGAAGAAGTTCATAATGGCCAGCAGTGTCTCTGTTCCTGTAAGCATGACAAGAGAGGTCATGGAGCACAATACTGCCAGTGGTATGAATTTTACGATCAGCGTGGTAATTTTCAGAAAAAGTATGTTGAAGCTCTCAAAAAGTGTCTTCAGTCCTTTTGAATAATCACCGATCATTCCAACTGCTGCACCACAAATGATTGCTATAAAAATGATCTGCAGCATATCCGCTTCCAAAAATGGTTTTACAATATTAGACGGCACGATATTTACAACGGTATCTAATAATGAAATATTTGTATTGCCGGCAGTCTCAATCGTCTTAGATGCTGCATCTGTTACATACTGTGAGAGTGATGCATCTCCCGGCTGTATCAGTTCAAACACGCCGATGCCAATGGTCACTGCCAGAAGTGTGGTAAACAGATACATTCCCATCACTTTCAGACCGATTTTCCCCAGATCCTGAATACTGTCAAATTGCGACAGACAGGTAACTATGGAAAAGAATACTACCGGTCCGACAATCATCTTTAACGCATTTAAAAACATTACCTTTACGGGTGTCAGTAAGTACTCATTTAACATATTCTGGGCCGATGCTGATAATGATAATTTAAAAATAATTCCCAGAATTACAGCAAGCAGCATTGCTCCTAAGGTTAAATATAACTGCATTCTCTCTGAACGTTTTACTACCAGGCGTATGGTGTTTTGATGCAGTCTATTTTTATATTGAAATATATCTGACTGAGAACGGATGATCAGATTTCGAATGGCTGCTTCTGCATCTCCACTCACCCCCTCAAAATCCATATCACCGATGAGTACGCTCTCTTCAGACATATTAAAAGTTTCACCCCGTGCACTTATGTTTAAAGAAATGTTACCGAACAGCTTCTTAAACACGATCTCTATCTTCTCCTGCTCTTCTGTATGACTCATCATACACACAAGACTTTCTTCTGCCATGAGCATGGTCATGGTGGCTTCTCTTCTGTTCAGGTTATATTTTTTTAACTCTTCTTCCACATATTGTAATGCTTTCTGAAGCTCCTGTCTGTCATTATGTATAATCATTCATTTTCTCCCATGTCTTACAATCTTTTTTCCATCCATAATCTGTTTTGCTGATTCACATACTCGTACTTCATTTCATCCATATTCTTCTTGACCAGGTAAATGCCCAGGCCGCCGATCTTTCTTTCTTCTGAAGATAAAGTAATATCAGGATCTTCTGTATCCAGCGGATTATAGGGAATGCCATTGTCGGTAAATGTCAGAAAGACTGCTTTCGGTGTATTCCCGGACTCCACTCTGACTGTTACGGCTCCAACAGAATCTTTGTATGCATAATGACAAATATTTCCAAATATTTCATCGATGACAATATTGATCTGTATCCTGGACTTCATGGGGCAGGCTATTTGATCCAGAAAATCATCCACAAACGCTGTCACTGTATCCATATTTTCTATCATAGCATCTACTGTTATTTCTTTCACAGGTTACCCCTCCATTTTTTTGGTATACTCCAGACACAACATGGTGATATCATCAGACTGATTATTGTCGCCTGCAAACGCATCTATATCTGCCTTCACGAGTTCCAGGGTCTTCTCAGGACTACATGTCTGACATTGCTGATTCAGGATATGATGCAGTCTGTCCATTCCATATAGCTGGTTGTCTTTATTCATCGCCTCTGTGACTCCATCTGTATACTGAAACACTTTATCTCCTATATCCAGCTGGATCATCTGTTCCTTATATCTGATATTTTCCATACCCGCCAGGACAAATCCCGGACGGATCTTATATGCTTCATATCCTTTGCCTTTGCGATAGATAAAGGGTTTCTCATGTCCTGCATTCACATACCGGAACTCGCCCGTCACAAGATCCAGAACGCCTTCAAATGCGGTAATGAACATTCCGTTATCGTTTGATTCACACAAAATATTGTTTACTTCTGTAAAAACCTCTCCCAGATCACGTCCTGGCTTAGTATGATCTTTTATCAGAGTTTTGCCGATCACCATAAATAAAGCTGCCGGGACACCTTTTCCTGAAACATCCGCCATTACAATGGCAATATGTCTTTTATCCACCATAAAAAAATCGTAAAAATCGCCGCCGACTTCTTTTGCCGGTGTCATAGTTGCATAGATATCCAGTTCATTTCTGTCTGGAAACGCCGGAAAAATACATGGCAGCATAGAAGACTGAATATGGGTCGCAACATTAAGCTCCGTGCCGATGCGTTCTTTTTCTGCTGTGACAGCAGTCAGGTTCTCAATATAAGTTTCCAGTTTTTTCAACATGACATTAAAGGAGTTTCCGAGATCTTCAATTTCATCTTTCGTACTGATGACTATTTCCTGTTTTTTAAAATCTCCGGATTGTATGATTTCTGTAGTAAATCTGGAAAGTTTTTCTACCGGATTTAATACCATCCATTTCACTAATATCATATACAACAGTAATGCAATACATATTATAGAGCATGAAATTCCAAGCATCGTATATAAAAAGGAATTTAAATGATCTCGAACCTTTTGTATGTCCAAAATGTATTGTATTTCAGCGATTGCCTCACCTTTTTCATCCAGGATCGGAGAAACAGCCGTATAATTGTATCCATAGCTGTTATCTGTCACAAGTGGCTTATCCGTACCTTTATTTTCGGCATACAGATCCCATACATCATAATATTTCTGCAGATCGATCTCATCATATGCCGCTTCTGTGTATAATACATTCGTTCCATAAGCCAGTTTATTCGCAGGGTCATCCCCCAGTTCCTGTACACAGGTGTCAATATAAAAGGTTACACTGTCTTCATCCGGGATCACCAGTGACAGATATGTGATGTCCCCATCCTTCTTTAACGTGTTCAACATAGCTTCCACACGTCTGTATTCCTCGCTGTTTTCACCGCCAGGGCCAAGAATCCTGCGAACATCCGTTATATCCAGCATAGCTGCCACACTTTTGCTCCCGCTGACGACTCTCTGAGCATACATTTCTTCCAGATACTCTTTTGAAGACAAATAACTGAACAGGGAAATCGTAACCGTTAAAGCTACCCCCAGCACTCCCAGAGACAATACGAATTTCGGCAGTAATTTTAATTTCATTGTTCTACATTCCTCTCTGACCTTTTGAAATACTTTCTCCTCCACAGGTGTATATCTTAACTCCCATGGAAATTACCGCTTCATCGCCTGTCATCTGCTCATGAAGTTTGTCAAAGTTTTGATTCACCCATTCCCAGTCATGCTGATATTTTTTACTCTCTTTTCCAAGCAGCAATAAATCTTCCGGCAGAAAAGAGCAGTAAGTTTCAAAAATCTGTTCTTTCTTTTCTTTCTCATTCCCCGAAGAACATACTTTTGAGCATTCGCATTTTATATCTGCATATCCACTGTCTGATAACAGCTGAGGCAGGTGTGCTCCTATTGTCCTTTTTCCGGCGTATGGATCATTTAAAAGTAATTCGAGAAATTTTTGAAACAGACCTTTTGTGTCAGGAATCATTGAACTTTCCATATCATCTGCTTCTATCACAATAAGCTTTCCGTCCTCTGCCAGAAACGGTCTCAGTTTTTTTAAAATTTCATCTGGTCTTTCCGTATGCATCAGCACAAACGAACAATGAATAATATCAAATGCATCTATCTTTTCCTGCTGCATGATCCGCCGGAGATTTTCTGTAAAATCTGCATCTATAACATCACAGGTATAAAAAGAAAATACGTTGTCTTTTAATTCTATTTGTGCCTGTTCGATGAGCGGATTTAAACAATCTATCCCTATGATCTTCTTGAAATTTTCACTCAGAAAACGCATTTTCGTTTTCCATCCATTGTTGCAGCCCACATCCAGGAGTGTCAGTCCACTTCTTCCATTCATTACTTTCTGATATACCGGCTGTTCATATTCTGAGAGCAGTTTACCCTGTACGGCCAGTCTGTCCATCTCTGCCTGTCCTAAAAAAAGACCGTTATATGGTTGAATCAGGATCTCTCTTTGTGCAATACGATACGGTGTTCTTTCTCTGATAACCTTTCTGCATTCCTGAAATGTCTGATCTAATTTTTCTTTTAGTTCCAGTACACCCTGGTATACATTTTCATCCGACCGGTCCACTATCATAACAAGGGAATCTTCATTTATATTTAACTGACGGATTGCCTGATGTTTTTTGAATTCCATCTTGCTGTATTCATTATCGATCATTTCTGCATCATACAGAAACTGTAAATTTCTGTCCGCTGCAATATCAAGTTCATCTGCAAGACGAATCAGGGATGCCAGATAAGGCAGATGAATCTTATTTCCGTTTGGAAGGCAGATTTCCTCCGGATATTCTTCTGTATCCCACAGATCTGTTTTTCTGTGTCCCCGTGCAACCTGTACGATCGCAAAAAGATGTTCCTGTGACGGTATATCAAAAATCTCTGTGTACTTTTTGATATACTCGCCACTGAATTCCTGATGAAAATCTCTGATAATATCTGGAATATTCTCCTGATCATGGGTGTCAAAATAATCTCCGAAGTCAATTTTTTTTCGAAAATTCTCATAATCAGACATGGTAATCCCCATTCCACTGTCATGAAGATAGGCTCCCATCAAAAGCACATAGATTTCATCCGCATTCATCTGATCAATATTTTTGCCTATGAGACGATTACAAAAATCAATGATATTTATCGAATGCAGTGCTGTGTGATCTGTATAAGTAGGAAAAATATTCTGATATTTTACCAGCATCCGCTCTACACAAACCACACTATCTATAACTCTTTTATGTAACTGTGGATTTTCTCTTTTCAATTTCTGTTCACACAAATAATTTGTATCCATCATTTTTCTCCCTCATCTCACACATTTCGGTCAGAAAAATTTCTGTTTCTACTCAATGGTCAGAATATCAGAAAATCCCGTAACCTCAAATACTTCGGCTACGATTTCATTTACGTTCTTTACAACCATACTTCCCTGCTTATTCATGATTTTCTGTGCTGCAAGCAAAATACGAAGACCAGCTGAAGAAATATATTCCAGTTTCTCAAAATCGAAGACCAGCTCTGTAACGCCCTCGATGGACTGCTTCAGTTCTGCCTCCAGCATAGGCGAAGTTGTGGTATCCAGTCTCCCTTCCAGTAAAAGTTCTAATTTTGCTGCTTCCAGTTTTTTATTAATTGTCATTTCTATTCCTCCATTCCCTTAATCTGCACAATTTTAAAAAAATAAATGAAACTGTTTTTCTAATAATTATACTTTATTATTGGTTTTAAACAACAGATCTGGCACAAACTAACTGTTTTTGGCACGAAATGTCAAAAACCAGTGTCTGGTCACTGCCATCGTTATCTGTCATATTCACTACATTTCGGTCTTTTCTTTTTCCGTTTACTTTCCACTCCTAATCATGTATCATAGATATAATGTATTTGTATTAATACTGGAAATTTTATCTGGAGGAAGCAGAAAAATTCTATGAGTCGCACAAATGATCTTGGACGGGATGAAATACCCCGTCTGGTAGTAAGGCTGGCCATTCCAACTATGCTGGCACAGCTGGTAAATGTTTTATATTCCATTGTAGACCGCATGTATATCGGTACCGGTGTGGGCGATCTGGCACTGGCAGGCGTTGGTATCTGTTCACCGATCGTTACTCTGCTGGCGTCCTTTGGTTCCATGGTCGGTCAGGGCGGAGCACCTGTTATGGCTATGAAAATGGGAAGTGGCAAAAAAAAAGAAGCCCGTCAGGTCTTAAATAACGGCTTCCTGATGCTGCTGATATTGTCCGCAGTCCTCACCAGTCTGTTTCTGCTCAGCAAAAATTCTCTTCTCATGTGGTTCGGAGCCAGTGAAACAACTTTTTCCTACGCCAATACCTATGTCACAATTTATACCGCCGGTACTTTCTTTGCATTAATCTCCGGCGGTATGAATAGTTTTCTGATTGCCCAGGGATTTTCCGGTCTTGGTATGGCTACGGTGGTGATCGGAGCAGTCTTGAATATCCTTCTGGATCCACTTTTTATCTTCGTTTTCCATATGGGCGTTGCCGGTGCAGCCATTGCTACAGTCATCTCTCAGATTGTCTCCTGTCTGTTTGTCCTTGGCTGCCTGTTCAGCAAACGGATGCCTGTGCGTCTTGGATGGGGAGATTTTCACCTGCATGTCATGAAACGGATTGTCACTTTCGGTTTCTCTCCGTTCCTCATTCTCGCCAGTGACAGCATTCTGCTCATCGTTCTGAACACTGTGCTGCAGCGTTACGGCGGCCCCGGTGAAGGTGATACACTGGTCACCTGTGCAACCATTGTACAGAGTTATCTTCTGCTCATCACCATGCCTATGGGCGGCATCACCCTGGGAAGCCAGCCGGTAGTCAGCTTCAATTATGGAAAAGGTGATGCACAGAGAATCAAAAAAGCGATTCTGTACATCACCGGATTGTGTGTTTCCTTCTGTATTCTGATGACTGTTGTGACCTGGATTGCATCTCCGGTCTATGTACGGCTCTTCACAGAGGATCCTGAGATTTTGCGCCGTTCCGTCACCTATATTAAGCGGTTCACCTTTATGATCATCCCGCTGGCCGTACAATATCCACTGGTAGATGAGACCACTGCTCTCGGTAAAGTGAAGCTGGCACTCTTCTGCTCTGCCTTCCGGAAGTTTATCTTCCTTGCCGGACTGATCTTCCTGCCTGCACTGTTCACTGCAGATGCTGCATTCTTCTCAGAACCGATAGCCGATGTAGTATCCGCCACTATGACCAGCTGCCTTTTCTTCCATTTCTTTCCGAAGATCCTCAAAGAACGGGAGCACGTTACCATTTAATCAGGATCAGAACTATTTCTTTTTCATAAACATGATATTCTGTGTGTGGCATAGGAATGTCACGGTGACAGGAGAACGAAAAAAGAGTATATATCATTTTTTAGATGTACTGCTTTTCTTACTGCCCTATAGTTTCTGCCAATATCGACAGCAGCTTGTCAACCTGGATTGGCTTTGCGATATGACCATTCATCCCAGCTGCAATAGCCTCTCTCTTATCCTCCTCAAATGCGTTTGCAGTCATTGCAACAATTGGAATATCAGCCTTTTCTTTATCAGCGAACTGACGGATCAGCTTTGTTGCCTGATATCCATCCATATTCGGCATCTGAATATCCATAAGAATCAAATCATAAGTTCCTGCCGGCATCTGATTGATCTGATCCACACACTGTACGCCATCCGCAGCCCGGTCAATCAGCAGCCCTTCATTCTCCAAAATGGTTGTTGTGATCTCTGCATTCAGATCATTATCCTCTGCAAGTAAAATTCGCTTCCCTTTTAACACTTTTTTCGATACGACTTGTTTTGGACTTGATTTTTTCTCATAGTAGCTGTCCTCTGCAAGTCTGTGCTGAAGAATCACAGTGAAACTACTTCCCTTTCCAAGTTCACTGTTCACTTCGATCGTTCCGCCCATCATATCAACCAGCCGTTTCACGATAGACATGCCAAGTCCTGTCCCACCGATTTTTCCAATTGTCGTGCTACGTTCACGACTGAATGAATCAAATATGATCGGGATATAATCTTTGCTCATACCAATCCCTGTGTCAGTCACTTCTGTTTTTATTTTTACATACCCCTCTTTATCTCCCGGAAGCTCCTGTGCTTTAATCGTCACCATCCCACCATCTGGCGTATATTTAAATGCATTGCTTACAAGATTGATCAAAACCTCTCTGACTTTTGTCCCGTCACACACAACATTCTTATGTGTTATGTACCTTTCGCTCCTGAACTGTATATTCTTTTCTTTTGCAACAGATGCGAACACTCCATCAATTTCTTCCAGTATATCATCCATTCTTTCAACATTCTCATCAATTTCCATCTTGCCACTCTCAATGCGGGCCATATCAAGAATATTATTGATAATGGATAGCAAAAGCTTTCCTGACTGCTCTATTTTTTTCTGATAGTCAAGCAGCTTCGAATCTGTCATATTTTCCTTCATCAATTGATTATATCCCAGAATAACATTCATTGGTGTACGAATATCATGAGACATATTGTTAAGGAAATTGGTCTTTGCGAGACTGGCATCCTCTGCTTTTTTCAAAGCAATTTCCAGCTTGTCATTAAGCTTTTGTGTATCATTTGCCGCAAGCTTTGCGACAGCTTCTGCCTTCCTTGCCTTTCGTAAAAGCATGAGGATAATACCAATGATGCCAAGTACACAGAATCCTGTAGTGGACAGAAAAGCAAGCAGATTGTCTTTTATAAAATCATAAAATGTCACCTTATCTGGCATACTGTCATAGATAGCAAGTGTGCTTGTAAGCATGTCAGACGGCATAGTCTTCAGGGTTTTATTCAGTATTGACAAAAGGGGAGCTTCTCCACATCTTACTGCAAAGCATGCCTCCATTGTTTTGGTAAGTGGAATACTTTTGAAACCTTGATTGTTATCATACTTCAATGCCAGACTGTTTCCCATGAGGAAACAGTCTGCTTTTTCATAAATGACCATATTTGCCGCATCAGCAAGGGAATCGTAATATACCAGCTTCCATTGGGGATAACTGAAAATAATATGTTGTTTTAAAGCTTCCTTATCCTTTGGCACAGCTACGGTATATGCCTCATTCTCATTAAAAGATTTCTCATCAGTTACCGCCATCAGACTGTAAGTCCAGGCTGTATTTGTAAGGGCATAGCCTTTTTCTTCTGCAAAATCAGGATTTCTGCTGGCATAAAAGATCATGTCAATTTTACGCTCCTGTAATGCCTGAAGCATTTCGTCATAATCATCATATGCCTGTATATCAAATTCCAGTGTCTGGTTTTTCAGACAGTCTTTGGCATAGGAGGTATATTCTGTCAACGTGCCGCTAAGTTTTCCAGTCTCTTCGTCCATGGAAAATACCGCCGGAGCATTGTTCAAAAATCCTATCCTGATGCCGCCATGTTCTTCCAGCCATGACTTTTCTTCGCCTGTAAGAATCTGGCTATAATCAAGAGAAAAATACTTCTTATACAGGTCTGCTTTAAAAAAAGGACTATCCCGATCCAGTTTCCGCATAGCACGGTCCAGCTCCGTCTTAATATCGCTGTGCTCTTTGTTTATTGCAAAATATATGCCGGATTTACCGATCGTAGTAACCGATGATATTCCCTGTTCAGACCAGATGGATTCTTCCAGAGATACAAAACAGTCAATCTCATGATTCGCTAATTTCTTTTCAACATCATCATTGTTATACACATTTACATGTTCTGTATGTATGCCATTCTTATTTTCCCATTCTGTCAGCATAATCTCAGGTTCTGTATCCATAAGCACACCTACGCGTTTCTTATCCAGAGACTTGAAATCAGATGTCGTAATATCCATATTTGACAAATCTGCATAAAGGATATATTTTTCCTCGCTCATCGGCTCCTCTGAAAAAAGCATCTTTTGTGCACGTTCATCGGTGTAGGAGATATCGCCCATGATATCAATCTCACCGTTTTCAAGCATATCAAAACAGTTGGACCAGTCACATTTCACATACTCAAATTTCCATCCGGTATAGCCTGCCAGAGTCTGCAAAAGTTCGTAACCATATCCTCGTCTGAGATCGTTTTCATCGACATAGTCGAAGGTATCCTCAAATGAACCGACATGGATGATCTTCTGTTGCATTGCTTCATCTTGTCCCGCCGTCTGTGACTGCTTTTCATCATTATTCGTCTCAGCAGCCCGGCAATGTACAGACAATGTCATCCACATTCCCAGTGCCACACATATAGCTGCACATAATACAGCTAGCTTTTTCTTACTTTTGTACATTTTTCTTTTCTCCAAAACTTATGCAAAAACTGATTTTATTATACCCTAGTGTTCCACTCACTGTACACAAGAAAAACATCACCTCTTTAATGTCCAAAAAACAAAAAAGAACAGGAAACTGACACATGAAGGGTATTGTAACTGAAAAAAGCCACCGGCAGTCTGCCGGCGGCTTCATTCTGACAGCTGTCATCTTAGGCAGTTTCAAATATTTTCCTTCCAGAAAGATATTTCCGTTCACTACGTTTGTTGTATAAGCGGAACAGATAATGGCAACCTTTACATAACTGTTCTTTTAATCTGCCTTTGTTTTTGTTTTTGTCTCTGCTTCTGTCTCTGTCTTTCCCCCACATGCTGTCAAGCTTCCCGCCATCATTGTCATCACCAGTAAACATCCAAGTGTCTGTACTATAATATATAACACCGATTCCCAAAAGCAAAGACCTTTATTTATAAAGGCTAGACTCTGCCTGGCTGCAAAAGTGTCAGTAAGGTTTCGTACACATCCTCATTTTGTTTGACGATTATGGAAATCTCCTCCTTTGCCTGATTCAGCTGATGGAACAGACTGCGGACTTCAGACCAGTTTCCCTCACAGGAATATCCTGAGCGAAGATATCCGTCTTTATCGTAATAATAACGATCATCCAGTACAGTAACAAGGCATTTTGTATCCCTGACAGCAGTCATCTCCATTTCATGGTCCCTGGTGCAGACCAGTGGTCTGTACTGATATCCCTGACTGGTATAATCCTTCAGCAACATCTCTGCCTCACCCTCGTCATTTGCATATACAACAGAAACATGAGGATAGAAATTGGCTGTTTTTCTTCCCGTATAATGCATCATGTTCTGAATGAATGAGGATAGTTCTGCATTGGTTCGGATCCGGTTGGTCAGATGAAACATCTGGATCTCCGGCAGATTTTCTATAAATTTTATGGTATCTGTGCCTAATTCATCTGGACATATAGCATCTTCAGAGTCACTGGAAAAGATGAGTGGAAAATGTCCATTGTACTGTTTTAACAAAATCTGCAGTTTTTCTGCAGAAAGTAAATGTGTCTCATCTACCAGAACTGCACTGTAAGCTTCCAGCGATACCTCTTCTGTCAGCTGGTCATCTGCCAGGAAATCAATACGCCGCAAACGTTCATGTAAGATTTTCCATTCGCTGCCGGCATTTCCGCAGTGAATGATCAAAACCTTTTGACGTCTGGACAGTTTCATGGCAATATCATAAAGAAGAAGCGTTTTTCCCGTTCCGGGAAGACCGGTAAAACAAAAATATCCATACCGCCCAATCCGAAGTTTCTTCAGAATCTGACGCTGGATATCTCTCTGCTGGGATGTTAGGAAATATTCTTTTTTCAAGAAACGGGCCGGCTCTAAGACCGGAGAGATCAGGTACAGTTCTGCCTGAAACAGATCATCAATATCTCCCTGATAATCATTGCTCTCTTTCTGCAGTGTCCTGCACAGTTCCTTCCAGTCTGCCTCCACAATATGGTCATGATTGGTGAGCCTTACAAGCCGGTCCTGACTGCTGATATAAGTGTAGGATTGTATGGCACAGCCCAGGACAGAAAGATAGTAACGGTTTTGCATAAGCTGTTTACGGATTGCTTCATCAGAAACAACTCCACTTTTTAATTCGATATTTATAATCTGATCCTCTTTGATCTGAAGAAGATCGAATTCTTTTCCGAGTCTGGGAATCTGATAAGAATAAAAGAAACGCAGAGAATATACGTTATCCATGTGTGCCTCCAGTCGACGCACCAGTGACTTCATACTTTCCAGTTCCCATTCCCGTATTTTCAGAAAGTGCTCTCTGTCTGACAGCTGGCGTTCCAGTTTTGACAGAGAGGATAAATTCTGATTTCTTGTGATTGTATATATGGATATTGATCTCATGGCTTCTACCTTTAATAAAGATTGATTTTCTTGTTTATCAGTTTCTCACCTTCATACTGCAGTTTCACAGAGAAAAATCTCTCATCTCCTGAAAGAAGCAGTTCAAGAAAAACTTTGTCCCCCTCCCATGTTGGCAGTGTCGGCACTATAGTCTTATCCACCCAGCTAAGATCTCCTTCATTGCATTCTATCAGTTCACCAACATATTCATCTGCAGTAAATACACACATAAGTTCTGGTTCACATTCGCTGTTTATAAATGTGACCAGACCACGGAATTTATAGGATAACAGTGTCAGTCCCGTTTCTTCCTTTACCTCACGCACAAGACATTCCTCCGGGGATTCTATGCCTTCTGCATGTCCGCCGACTCCGATCCACTTTCCCTGGTTTATATCATTTTGCTTTTTTACTCTGTGCAGCATTAGATACTGATCATTATTTTCTATGTAACATAAGGTTGTTATTTTCATTTTGTCTCTCCAGTTTCTTTTATGACTGATTCCTTTTACATCTCTCGAAGCATCCTGCCGGATTATACTCCTTCATTTCCAAATATATTCTGTAGGGTATGCGTCAGCTCTTCGATGACAATAGGCTTGGAAAGGAACCCGTTCATACCGCAGTTCAGTGCTGTCCTTCTGTCCTCATCAAACGCATTGGCGGTCATTGCAAATATCGGAATCTGAGCCAGTGCAGGATTCTCCAGTGCACGAATATGTCCGGTGGCCTCATATCCATTCATGACAGGCATCTGTACATCCATCAGCACCAAATCATAATCTCCCGGTGTTGAGCGATAAATCTTCTCTACGGCAATGGCACCATTTTCCGCCGTGTCGACCAGGAATCCATATTCCCTGAGGATTTCTACAGCGATCTCACGATTAAGCTCGTTATCCTCTACAAGAAGGATGTGCTTATCTGTAAAATCAGAACTTTCTCTCGGAAGAATCTCATCATCATTCTCTCCCTGCTGTTTTCCGATCGCGGTCATCAGCGTCTCTCTGAGATCTGACATAAACATCGGCTTGGAGCAGAATGCAGTGACTCCGGCAGCCCTTGCTTCTACTTCAATTTCTGACCAGTCATAGGCTGTCAGGATAATGATCGGTGTATCATCCCCGAGTCCGCGGATTTGGCGGGTAACTTCAATACCGTTCATATCCGGCAGACGCCAGTCGATGATATAGGCATGAAAAGCATCCCCCAGTTCCATGGACTGTCGGGCACGAAGAACGGCTTCTTTACCGGAGAGTGTCCATTCTGAGCGCATTCCCACCTTCACAAGCATCTTTGTCACACTGTCACAGGTATTAAAATCATCGTCTACCACCAGAGCCTTCAAGCCCTCCAGCTCTGCGATCTTTTCTACACGATGATGTTCAGGCTGAATACGCAGTGCCAGACGGACAATGAATTCACTGCCCTTCCCCTGCCCAGTCTGAACCTCAATGGTACCTCCCATCATATCTACAATGTTTTTGGTGATAGCCATACCAAGTCCCGTACCCTGAATCCGGCTGACCGTGGAGGTCCGCTCACGTTCAAATGGTGAAAAAATCCTCTGTGCAAACTCCTGGCTCATACCGATTCCATTGTCCTTCACCCGAATCTCATACAGGCCGCTGTCTCTCTGTGTACCTGGAAACTGTTTGATCCGGACAGAAACGGTCCCGCCTGCAGGAGTAAACTTAATGGCATTGGATAACAGGTTCAAAAGGACCTGGTTCAATCGCGTCTTGTCGCAATACACATCTTCATCCGTAACGTCCATGGCATCCATGTAAAGTTCCAGCTGTTTTGCATGAATCTGTCCGCTGACAATCGTCTTTAGGTCATGAAGAATCTCGGACAGACTGACTTCGGTCTCTTCGAGATGGATTTTGCCGCTCTCAATACGGCTCATATCCAGCACATCATTGATAAGAGAAAGCAGATGATTGCTGGATGAGAGAATCTTGCCTAAGTAATCCTTAACCTTTTCTCTGTTATTGATATTGCTTACAGCCAGAGTAGTAAACCCAATGATCGCATTCATTGGTGTCCGGATGTCATGGGACATATTGGAGAGGAAGGTGCTCTTTGCCCGGTTTGCAGTCTCTGCAGCATGAACAGCCTCCGAAAGTGCCTGATTCATTTTCTTATCGGCTGTACGGTCTGACATAACCAGGATATATTTCTTTTTTCCGTTTACTTCGCTGCCCATGGCAACAATGTGGAACCAACGCCGCTCTCTGGTTTTCTGATGAATATACTCAAAATCCCATTCTTTCTGTTCATCCGTTGAAATCCCCGCCAGACAATTCTTTATACGATTCCCGGTCTCCTTAGGCTGCAGTTTTACCAGGACATGAACATCCTTCTGAAGCTGTTCTATCGTAATGCCCAACAGTTTATTTACATTCGGACTGATGTAATCTGCCTTATATGTTCTGGCATCCAGCATGAGAAAGACATCCTCCACATTCATAGAAAGCTTTTTGAAAAGTTCATCCCGATACAGGATTTCTGTATCCTTTTTCTTCAGACTTACACTGCTCTTTTTAAGGATAAGCCCAATGATAAACAGCGTAACGCAAAGCATCACTGCCCCCACAAGGAGCATGGTACTGAACTGCAGGGTATTCATACTGGTATTGACAATATCAGTCGGAACCAGCCCCAGCAATATCCAGTCCTGGATTTTTGACTTTTCATAAACCAGATAGTAATCCTTTCCATCCAGCTTAACAAGCATTGCATCGGTACGTCCCTCTTTGAACTGGTCTGAGAGTGCAAGAATCACTTCTTCAGAGATATCTGAATGCTCTCTGAGAACACCAAAGAAATTATATACTGTCCCCCAGGATTCATTCGAATGGTCGATCACTACACGACCATCTGAATGGACGACATAACTTTCTGCATTTCCCTGAAAGGCAGAAATGTCCAATACTTTTATAATGTCGGCATTCTCATAGGCAATCGCAATAGCATCATATTCAAACCCCTGATAGGTTCCATATGCCTTGGGACTGACAAAGACAAGCATCTGAGATTTCCCGGGAAGTGCCACATTCGTTATGATATCCTTTCCCTGCCTTATCTCATCCTCAAGATTTTCCTGTAACCCAAGATACCCAGTCTCACCTGTTGTCATCTTATAATTGCCGTCAGACGACAAAAAATAGAAAGATAAAAAGCCGGCTTCTTCCTGTGCTTTATCTATGTACTCACGAATTTCACTTTCGTCGGAAGTATTCGCCAGATATTCGCTCCACATATGCAGATAGGTCAGATTTTTATCCGCCAGTTCACTTAACAGATTATTGGACTGATGAAAAACTTCTGTCAGATGAGAAACACTTTCCTTATAAACCGTCCGTGACACAAAGTCAAAATATTGGAGACCGCCACAGACAACTCCTATAAGCAAAACAACAAAAGCTACTATTCCTAATCGATTTCTTCTGAAAAACTTCTTATTTCTTTTCGTAGTATGATTCGTACTGTCCATCCCTTTACCTCAAAGTGATATAATCTTCAGGCTCTGCAAGAATGGCATCACCATCCGAAACATAATCAATCCAGGCATCTGTCACCTGCACATCTCCTCCATCAAAGACAATATTTTTGTCTGTCTGAAAAGCTTCCATATACTGTGCTGCTGCCAGACAGGTTACTGTAAAAGTATCATCATCCTGAATAGCTTTTCCATTCTTTGTAACTTCGATCAGTGTATAACCATCTTTGTCTTCTCTGACTTCCATGGAAATACCACTGGCTACTGGCAGCGAACCACGGTTAAATGGGATAAACCCTCCCTGATAACCCTCCACAAAGCTTCTGACGGTCTCTTTTAATTCTGTCCCACTCATCTTTCGACTGTAAACCTGGAGATCGTTTGGCATGATCATACTGGCTGCCATTTTTTTGGTATATCCTGCCTTCAGCACATTTCCGGTAAAGCTGTTTCCGGTCGCGATCAGCACATCTGTCCCATACATGCCACGCAGCGTATTTGCCATGACAGAATAGGATGCATTTCCTCCACTGGCATGAAAATAATTGGAATAGGATTTCTGTGAGTTTAATACAACCTCTTCCGAAGCAGGATCGTCCTCAAGAAGCTGGGCATTGAATGCCTGATACGCCTGTTCTGCATCATACTCTCCTTCGATCATTCTGGAAACCACATCCTTGGAGACAGCAAAGAAGTCATTGGATGCAATACGAATATACATATGGTTTTCTTCGATCACAGGCTTAACATCCTTCAGATATTCTGTAAGATGAATATCCACATCCTGACTGTAGCTCAACAGATCCTGACCATCCATGATGATCTGATTCTGTGCCTCCTCAGAAAGCATTGTATTCAATACTTTCATTGCCTTCTGTCGACGTGTTTCATCCTGTGTCAGATCACGGTTCAGCGCTACCTGAAAATATGGCGTAGTCATCAGCCACTTTTCACCATTCTCTTCAAAGAATGGGAGAAATGTCGTGTTAATTCCCTGATCCTGAAACATTTTTACACCGGATGAACTGCCAAAATACATGGCAAGCTCGCCATTCTGATACATCTGGATCACATCATCATAATTCATATCCAGATCATCCGGACTCAGTTTCGTATCCTGAATGAACTGCTCCATACGTTCAAAGGCCTTCGGCCAGACAGTCTCGTCCAGTCCTGCCTTCTCTGTATTTCCCGGATCACTGTAGGCTGTGCGCCACTTGCGTCCGGCTGCTGTTGAAAGCTCTGCTGCCGACAGTCCCTGCAGTGTTTCCATGCAGGTGTAATCATAATAATAATCTGCACTAAATCCCCGGATTCCCCCTTCCTCGAATCTCTGGCATGCAGAAACAAAGCTCTCGTAATCTGTCGGTAATGGGATATCATATTTTTCAAAAAGATCCTTGTTGACAATGAAGCCATGAACGTCCGCACATACTGGAAGCCAGTTCACACTGCCGTCTTCATTCATAAAGCTGGTAAGATAGGAGTTATAAACGGCACCCGCCTCATTCGTCGTGGAAAGATCCATCAGGCTGTCCTTCAGCGGGCTGGCATCATGTAGGGAAAACCGGCAACAGGTAATGATATCCGGAAGTCCGCCGTTTTCATTGAGAAACTTGTAGAAATCCAGATTATTACTGCCCACTATAAATTCAATATTGATATCCGGAAGTTGCTCCTGAATGTATGATGCATATTTTTCATACAGGCTTGTGCTCCACAAATAGACTGTGATTGTATCTTTTTCCTCTTTTTCCTCCTTCTTTTCGCCACAGCCTGACAGAAGTGATATTGCCATAACTATTACCAGAAATGCAGTGAAAGTGGGATTCCGTTTTTTCTTTTTCATAAATTCTCCTCTCTTTTGTTATGATACGATTTACTTAAGCTGGATTCCCCAGATCTTGCAGTCTCTGGTGCCGACAACCATGTAGCTGTCATACACAGCCGGGGAGGCCTCGATCACACCGTCACTGATCGACAGTTTATCATTCACTTCTCCTGTTTTGCCGTCAAGCAGACGGACATCCCCCGTACTGTTGCAGTAGAGAACTTTGCCGTTTCCGTCTTTATTGTAAACACAGACCGGTGAAGACCAGGCATAGGAGGAGGAATCCTCCCAGACTTTGGAGCCGTCAGATTTCTTCAGGCAGACCAGGACTCCCGAGGCATTGTCAAAAGTTTTGGCAACTGTGACATATATGTAATCAGAAAGGCTGTTCTTTCCGCTGGCAATCGTAGACTGAACGCCGCCGGAAACACCATCGTCTGTGTAGCATTGATAATCCGTATGCCAGATGATCTCGCCTGTCTGTGCATCGATCTTCCAGATTGGGATCGTTGCAGAATCATTGCTTCTCCATCCCAGACGGAAAGAAGTACTTACATACAGATACAGATGTCCGTTTTCGATTTCCAGAACCGGCGTGGAGTTGGAATCATCGAGCGTATCCTGCACCCATACCAGCTGCAGGGTATTTATATTCAGACACATCAGGTTTCCGCCATTGTCTGTCATAAAGACATAGCCCTTATAGACAGCAGCACTGTCCTCCATGCCAAGCCAGAAAGACTCGTCACTGCTTCTTGTTCCATAATAACGCCATTTCACGATTCTGCCGGGATTGATGGATAAGGAGCCGGCAGCTGCATCATAACTGGTATTCAGCCTGATAAGGTAAAGAATTCCATTTTCTCCCGGATAGATCAGCGTATCCGTCTCTTCATCTACCAGTGCAGAGCCATCGAAAAAGCTCAGACTTCCTCTGAGGGAAAATTCATCATTATCACCAAAGGTATACATGACACTGCAGTCGATCAGGTTGACAACGAAAACTCGCGCCGTTCCCTCATCACTGTTGTATCCGGCACCTACATACATGATTGGATAACCTCTCGGATCCAGTGCACCGGCACCCTTAAATGTATAGCCAAGATACAGAGGATCCCGCGTTTTCTCACCTGTTTTCAGATCAAGGAAATAAACATTTCCGTCCATACAGGCATAGATCACCTCGACCAGATCATCATCTGCCTTGGCTTTCTCAGTCATGTTCATATGGGCTTTGACTTCTTTGGGCCATTTCATCATCAGAGGCTGACCTGTCCAGCCGCTTCCTGTCCATACTGTATTTCCGGAGGCAAGAGAACCTGTGTCTGCTGACCATAAACTGTCAAGCTTATAATCATTCATATTTGCATAACCATGCGTCGGATTATCACGGAAGCTGTTTCCCCTGAATGTAACAATCCCATCTACATCAGTATAATCCTCTCCTACCTGAAACTGAATATCACCCTCCGGCTGATAATCCGAGATATTTGCAAGCTGCGTTCCATCAACCTCAATATTCGTATAACTGATCAAATTCTCCGGTTTTGTTGACTCCACACAATGAGGCTCAAAGGAAATTTCCTTTGTCACCTCCATTTCCACGAGATCTTCTGCTGCCTTTGCGTCTTTGGAGGCTGCGGCCTTTACCTTTTTGTTGTCTGTTTGTTTGCCGGACAAAAAAATCCTGCCGCCGGCAAAAACAAGCAGAAGTACCAGAAACAGGATACCTCCTATTTTAAACTGTGGTTTCAGACGGAATCTTCTCCTCCTGCGGCGGCTTCGCTGTCTGGAAGCAGCAGTCTGATGCTGTACCGGTCTTGCAGGTTTCTCTGAACTCTGTGTTTTTCGTTTTTTTTCGTTCTGTGTTTCAGACAGACTCTTCTTCAGTTTCTGTCTCTCTGTCATCTCTGGATGTACAATATGTTCCTCTGTAACTTTGGGACTGTACCTGCTTTTCCTGATATGTGTATTTCTTTTCTGTTCCATGATCCTCTCCTCAAAAAGCTGCCCCTGTTAACTCATTTCCTGCTAACCCGGCAAAAATAAAGTATTTTTATTATACGACAATAATCCCGGAGAATCAAACTCCCCGGGATAATACTTTATTTATTTTTCGGAAATCTCTGACTGCCTGTCTGCCGATTCCGAAGATTTTTTTCATATTGATGGAATTCACACCACCCTGTCTCGGACGGAATGTGATCGGAATATATTTGACCCTGCATCCTTTCTTTGCATAAATTACAGAAAGAATGACATTGGAAAGATTAAAGTCCTTCGGAATAAGACCGATATATTTCTGAAGTGTCTCCGCCTGCATCAGACGGAACGGTGTATTGGCATCTGTCACGGAAACTCCGAAACAGATGCGGATCACGAAACGAAGGGTCTTTGTGACAAAAATACGGTTTTCGCCGTCCTGACGCTTATTTCTCCATCCAATCACCATATCGTAGGATTCCTTCTGCTCCCAGAATGGCTCAAACTCCTCCGGCAGTGTCTGACCATCAGAATCTGTCTGGAAAATATAATCTGCTCCCTGCTTCAGTGCATAACGATAACCATATAATACCGTTGCACCATGACCGCCATTGGGTTTAGTCAGAGGCTGAAACAGCGGATGTGTCTTCGCATATTCCTGCATGATCGCATACGTATCGTCCTTACTTCCGTCATCGATCACGACCAGACGGGATTCTCCTCCTCCGCAATGTTTCTCCACCACCGGATACCAGTCATCCAGCACCTGATAAATATTATCACGCTCATTATATGCCGGTATGACGATATATAACTTTTCGTTTTCTGTTTTCACTACATGATCTCCTGTTATCTGCGGGCAAGCTCCCGGGTAATATCCTCCCAGGTAACACCTTTCTCTACCATCAGCACCATGGCATGGTACAGAAAATCTGAAATCTCGTATTTGATTTCTTCTTTGTCCGGATTTTTTGCTGCGATCACGATTTCTGTGCACTCCTCGCCGACTTTCTTGAGGATCTTGTCGATTCCTTTGTCAAAAAGATAGTTCGTATAAGACCCCTCCTTCGGATGTGCCTTGCGGTCTGCGATCACCTGATAAACATCCTGAAAAACCCTGAGGGGATTCGTATCGTCATATTCTTTTTTTATCAGTTCTTTAAAAAAGCAGGACCTGCTTCCTGTATGGCAGGCTGCACCAATCTGATCTACCTTCGCAAGAATTGTATCATTATCACAGTCCAAATGCAAGGATTTCACATACTGAAAATGTCCGGAAGTCAGTCCTTTGATCCAGAGTTCCTGGCGGCTGCGGCTCCAGTAAGTCATTTTACCGGTTCTGACCGTCATATTAAAGGCTTCTTCGTTCATATAAGCCAGCATCAGCACCTGATCGGTTTTATAATCCTGTACAATGACCGGAACCATTCCGTCACCGTTCAGCTTAAACTCAGACCAGCTGATCGCACTCTCATAGGTATTGACCGGGATTCCGGCTTCCTTACAGTTCTGCTTAAATTCATTGAGATCTGTTTCCGGTGCACTGATAAAGCTTCCGCTCAGCCCTCCGATCAGAGAATCCAAAAGAAGCGACTGCAGTGACTCTGCATTGCTTTCTTCTGTATGGAAGATCACCGGCAGCCTGGAACCTTCTTCCATCTTCGGCACCGCATCCAGCGCAAGAATCCCGGAAGCATACTCACAAATCATTTCTTTGTGATCCTCATATTCCTCAAGTGAGGAGATGCATACCAGCATCTTCTCTTTTCCAAAACGCCTGGACATTCCTTCGAGAAGCTCCACATTACTGTTTTTTGCAAAATTCAGAACAACCCTGGCACATCCGGCATAGATCAGTTTTTTGACATCCTCCATGCGGTTGATATTTCCGGCTGCCATAACCGGTACTTCAGATGCCGCACAGATTTCCCGGATCTTCGCGATTGCCTGTTCATGTTCTGCATCTCCCGAAGAAAAGTCAAAGACCAGAATCTCATCTGCTCCATTATCACTGTAAAAACGTGCCAGTTTCTCTACGTCACCATCACCAAACAGGTTTCTCTGTCCAAAACCGGTCACTGCTTTGCCCGCCAGTAAATACAGACACGGAATTAGTAATTTTTTATTCATAGGACAATCCTTTCTGTCTTACAGACTTCCCTTGGTGGAAAGTACATCTGTGATCCTTGGATCAAAAGATGTTGCCTGATCCAGTGCCTTGGCAAAGCTTTTGAACATTGCCTCTGCCACATGATGGCTGTTTCCGCCTGTCAGTACCTTGATATGAAGATTCATTCCGCAGGAATACGAAATCGCATAGAAAAATTCCTTCACCATCTCCGTTGCCATATCACCGATCTTTTCAGAAGTAAATTCTGCATCCCAGGAGAAATACGGGCGTCCGGACAGATCGACGGCACAGAGGACAAGGACTTCATCCATCGGAAGAATGCAGCTTCCATAGCGGCGGATGCCCTTTTTGTCTCCCGCAGCTTCTTTGATCGCATTTCCGAGGACGATTCCCGTATCCTCAATGGTGTGATGGTCGTCTACCTTAAGATCTCCATGTACTCGTACGCTTAAGTCAAAGAGTCCGTGACGTGCAAATCCGTCAAGCATATGGTCAAAAAATCCCACTCCTGTTTCAATGTCTGAGTATCCGGTTCCATCCAGAACCAGCTTCAGTTTGATCTCTGTTTCTTTTGTATTTCTTTCTACAGATGCTTCTCTGGTCATCTATTCCTCCTACTGTTCTTCATCCTCAAAACGTACAGCAATAGAATTTGCATGTGCTGTCAGCTGCTCTGAAGATGCAAACTGTTCAATGTCTTTGTGGATCTCTCGCAGTGCTTCTCTTGAATAGTATACGATGCTGGATTTCTTTACAAAATCGTCTACAGAAAGTGCGGAGAAAAACTTTGCGGTTCCATTGGTTGGCAGTACATGGTTTGGTCCTGCAAAATAATCTCCCAGTGGTTCAGAGCTGTTTTCTCCGATAAAGATCGCACCGGCATTTCTTACCTTCATCATGACTTCAAAAGGATTTGCAGTCACAATTTCCATATGTTCAGATGCGATAGCGTTTGCTGCCTCGATCGCCTCATCCATATTTTCGGCGATCAGGATATAACCAAAGTTATCCAATGATTTCTGAATAATCTCTTTACGGGAAAGGACTTTGACAAAGCCATCCACTTCCTCACTCACCTTAGCTGCAAACTCTCTGCTCGTTGTGATCAGGATCGCGGAGGCAAGCTCGTCATGCTCTGCCTGGGACAGAAGATCTGCTGCAACATATCTTGGATTTGCTGTCTCATCTGCAAGAACCAGGATCTCACTCGGTCCTGCGATAGAATCAATACTGACATAACCGTAGACTGCTTTTTTTGCAAGAGCTACAAAAATATTTCCAGGTCCTACGATCTTATCCACCTTCGGAATACTCTCTGTTCCATAGGCAAGTGCTCCGATCGCCTGTGCGCCGCCGACCTTGTAGATTTCATCAGCTCCTGCTTCTTTTGCAGCTACCAGTGTGGACGGATTGACCTTCCCGTCTTTTCCCGGAGGTGTCGTCATCACGATCTGGTCTACCCCTGCCACCTTCGCCGGCACAATGTTCATAAGAACCGAAGAAGGATAAACCGCCTTTCCGCCCGGAACATAAACGCCGACTCTCTCAAGTGGTGTCACCTTCTGACCAAGCATGGTTCCCTTTGCTTCTGTGGTAAACCAGCTGTTCTGTCTCTGTTTCTCGTGATAACTTCTGATGTTCACCAGTGCTTTTCGGATCACCTCGATCAGAGCCGGATCTACTGCCTCATAGGCTTCTTTGATCTCTTCTTCTGTAACACGGATCGTTTCTCCGGTGATTTCAGTCTTGTCAAATTCCTTCGTATAGGTAAAAAGGGCTTCATCCCCTTTTTCTTTTACATTTTTGAGAATGTTATCTACTGCGGCTTCAAACTTTCCGTAATTGTTCGGACTTCTTTTGAGAAGATTTTCCAAAATATCTTTTGTACTTTCTTTTGTCAGTGCTACTGTACGCATTGTTATCATCCCTTCTGTCAACAGTATTTATTTATCCATCACATTTCTGAGATCTGTGATCAGCTTATGGATTCTTTCGCCCTCCATCTTCATGCTGACCTGATTCACGACCATCCTTGCAGAAAGCGGGCAGACTTCCTCAAGAACCTTAAGACCGTTCTCACGAAGCGTACTTCCGGTTTCCACAATATCTACGATCACCTCAGAAAGTCCTACGATCGGTGCAAGTTCGATAGAACCATTCAGTTTGATAAGCTCTACCGTCTGATGCTTCTGATTATAGAAGTAATCCTTTGCTATATTCGGATATTTGGTTGCCACACGGATCAGCTGATTGTTATGCAGAAGTTCTCTGGCACTTTCCGGTCCGCAGACACACATCCTGCATTTGCCAAATCCAAGATCCATAACCTCATAAAGCTTTCTTCCCTCTTCCAGGATAATATCCTTACCGGTCACTCCGATGTCGGCTGCACCGTATTCTACATAAGTCGGTACATCCGGTCCTTTTGCAAGGAAAAAGCGGAGCTTCAGTTCTTCATTTACAAAAATCAGTTTACGGGAACTCTTGTCTCTCATCTCCTCACAGGTGATCCCGATCTGTTCCAGCATATCCAGAGTTTTTTCGGCAAGTCTTCCCTTTGTCAGTGCAATTGTCAGGTATCTCATCTCAGTCCTCCTCCTTCTCACAGCGCAGAGCCACACAGGTTCCCTCTTTACGAAGCCTCTGTGCCTCCAGGATGGCTTCTCGTCTGTTTTTCTCTGTATAGGTAAGAAGGATCAGAGGAGCTTCATCCTCCATAACCTTTATCTTCTGTCTGGAAAGTGCCATAAGAAGACTGTCTACAACAATAACAAAACCAATGGAAGCTGCCGGTTTTCCGAAATGCTTCAGAAGCTCATTGTAACGTCCGCCTTTTACTACCGGCTCGCCGATCCCATAGGTATATGCCTGAAAAATGATTCCTGTATAATACTGGATTTTGCTGAGCATGCCAAGATCAAAGCTTACATATTTTTCATAACCGTATATCTTAAGAATCTCATAGATTTCTTTCAGTCTTTCTACAGCCGCGATCGCACATTTATTTTCTGTCAGACTTCTGGCTTTTGCAAGCACCTCGCTGGAACCGAACAGATGCGGCAGTTCGCGGAAAGCTTTTTCCAGAGATTCCGGAAGATTCTGTTCCTTTACCAGATCCTCTACTGCAAAATAATTCTTCTGAGAGATCAGAGAACGAAGACGCTCTTCTGCCTCTTCTTCAAGATCTGCCTCCCGAAGAAGGGATTTGAAATAATCCACCTGCCCTACACTGACCTGAAATTCAGTAAGGCCTGAGGCCAGAAGGCTCTCGATCGTCATGGCAAGCAGTTCTGCATCTGCCTCCGGAGAATCATCTCCGATACGCTCAACGCCCATCTGCGTCGTTTCTTTGAGCCTTCCCTGATAGCTTGAGTTATTTACAAATGTATTTCCGGTGTAACACAGTGTCACTACCTGCTGATCCGGATTAAAATAAGTCGCACATGCTCTGGATACGGACGGGGTGAAGTCCGGTCTCAATACCAGAGTGTTGCCTTCTCTGTCAAAAAATTTATACAGGTCTTTGGAAGGAACAGTTCCTACCTCACTGCTGAACACCTCAAAATATTCGATCCCCGGTGTTTCTATCTCTTCATATCCATAAGAATGGAATACTTTATAAATTTCCGCCTGCAGATGATGTTTCTGGCTGCACTCTCCATTATAGATATCACGTACACCCTCCGGTGTATGAAAAATACGCTGCATAGTTTGTCCTCCTCGTGGGCAGCCATACACTTTAGTATGCTACCATGCTACTCTGTAAAACACTAAAGATTATAGTTGATATTCTAAGGATTGTCAATCCCGCATTTTGAGGTCCTGCTGAATCCCTTCCAGATAAGGCACCAGAAAGCCGCTCTGCTTCGGCAGATAAAATTCCTCTCTGAGTTCTTCTCTTCGAAAGCTCTTGCGTCCGCCATCTTCCATACGTTTCCAGAAGCTTCGAAGATCACGAAACGGAAGATAATAAAAACGATCCGCATGGCTGAAAAAAATAAGGAAGAAGGCAATTCCTCCCTGCTGCTCAAAAGCCTCCATAAACGCCACCTGATGAGGATGGATATTGCTCAATGGAAAAGTATCCACACAGCATTCCTTTGCGTCAAAACAGACCGGAATTCCCTGGACCACTCCAATATAATCCACGGTACTTCTCTGCTCAAAATAGGCCAGTGTTATATGACGGTTTTCCTTATCCATCCGTACCGGCGTGATCGGTGTCGGTATTTTCTGTATCAGTGCCAGCTTCTTCTGAGCATACTGCTCGTTGGTACGATTAACAAGGTCTTCAAGGGTTGAACCCCGAAGACCTCTGCTGTTCCACGTTGCCATTTATTCCAGAACCTTGATGGACGGATAATATCTTACGATTGCTTTGCCGACAATTTCGTCATAGGTCACAAACGTATTCTGCCAGAATCTGGAATCCTTGGAATGCTCACGATTATCTCCAAGCATGAAATAGCTTCCCTCCGGCACAACATATGGACCATAATTTCCGGTTGGTGTTTCCGGTACATGACTGTTTGCTTCCTCATCTTCCACACCGTTGATAAAAACTTTGCCGTTCCTGATCTCAACAGTATCCCCCGGAAGGCCGATCAGTCTTTTGATAAAGAGCTGGCTCTCATCATCCGGATATTTGAAGATAATGATATCATAACGCTCCGGATCTTTCATTTTTTTGGAAATATGTTTTCCAAAGAAATCGAAGTTGATGCCATATGCCATACGGAAACCAAAGATACGGTCTCCTGTCATGATCGTCTGTTCCATGGATTCAGACGGGATTTTTGCATTGATAAGAACCACATTGTTTACGACCAGGACTACCACGATCACGATGACGAACATCTTGACATAGTCCCAGACCTCATTCCAGATTTTCATAATAATTTCTCCTCTAACTTCTCTTCTTTTATGATGCGTTGAAACTGTGCCGGCAGTGCTGCCTGAAAGCACTTTCCTGACAGGTTTGAAAGCCTCCCATCCATTCCGTCCGGGAAACTCAGACGGAACGCATGAAGCAGCTGATGCTTTAACTGATATTTTTCTCTGCAGCGGCGATTAAAGCTCTCCTGCCCGTACTTGGTATCACCCGCCAGCGGATGCCCCTCCGAAGCAAGATGGGCACGGATCTGATGCGTACGTCCCGTGATCAGCCCAACCTTAAGAAGTGTTACCCTCCCATTGTCTCCAAGCGGCTCATAGACGGTCTCTATTGGCTGTGCATCTTTCTCTTTCTGCCTGTAAATGGTTACTTTATTCAGCTTTGTATCTTTATATAAATAACCTTTGATATGCTTTCTTCCCTTTAGGACTCCATTTACAACACACAGATATTCTTTATGTACTGTCCTGTCATGGAATAATTCCGAAAGCTCCTGCAGCCCCGCCAGTGATTTGCCTCCTGCAATGATACCGCTCGTGTTTTTGTCAAGGCGATTGCAGACAGATGGGCGGAAGGTGCGAAGGTCTTCTTCTGTCAGTTCTCCCTTCTCAAGAAGATAGCCTGTCAGATATTCTACCATGGATGGTTCTCCGCTGTCATCCGGCTGTGAAAGCATTCCTGCCGGTTTGTTGATGAGAAGAATGTCTCTGTCCTCATAGATCACCTCCAGTGCAGTCACTGCCCTGGCAGCCTGTTTCTGCTCGCTGAATTTATCAAATGTCTCATCACTTAAAAACAGCTTTATCGTATCACCGGCTTCCAGCTTTTCATTTCCAGTCGCCTTCTTACCATTCAACGTGATATTTTTCTTGCGGAGCATTTTGTAAAAAAAACTTTTCGGAGCATTCCGAAGAAGCTTGGACAGATACTTGTCAAATCTCTGTCCGGCTTCATTGTCACGAATCTGAAACTCCTTCATTTCCTGTTCCTCTTTCT
>OGXW01000310.1_pt1 | contig 35668 bp, 34 predicted proteins | sample 1576341 | NCBI WGS metagenome assembly OGXW01 (sample SAMEA3541592, study PRJEB24748) | human gut metagenome | biome: human gut; feature: human-associated habitat; material: faeces | place: China | collected 2012
AAGGAAAGTGAGGTGACCGTACATGCAGAGTGAAGTGAATCAGGAAGAAAATTTGCCTGTATCGGAAGATATCAAATAATTAGAACGTATGGTTAATTTATGCGCAAATCTGCCCCAAAGAGTGTATAATAGACAGAGAAAATACAAAAAGGTGCTGACATGAAATTGGAATGCAATAGCAGATCTGTCATGTCGCTTATAAGAAGTGTATTTGTGGCCGGACATACGGCGGATTAGACGGCAGCAGACTAGTCGGTAACGGAGCAGCAGGGAGGCGTTGATATGATCATAACAATAGGACGAGAATGTGGATGCGACGGAGATGAGGTTGCAATCAGACTTTCAGAGAGGTTTGGCATCCCGCATTACACAAAGAAAGAGATAATAGAACTGGCAAAGAAAAAGGGGATATACAGCAAATATCCTTTCTTCTTTGGCGAGAGAACGATAGATTCCATGATGACATCTGTGTCAGATGATTTCGTTAGCAGAAAATATACGACTCCTATGGAGGCACTTGATGAGCTCATCGGAGGACAGGACTGCGTGATCGTTGGAAGAGCTACGGATTATGCGTATAAGGACAGACCGGATGCGGTGAGGATTTTCCTGTGCGGAGATATAGATAAGCGCATAAAGAGAATAGCTGAAAAACATGGTATATCGGATAGAAAAGCCAGAAATCTCGTGGAAGAGGCGGATGCGCGCAGAAGAAATTACCACGACTATTACTCAGGCGAGAATTGGGGATATTCAGGACATTACGATCTGTGCCTGGACGAGACGAAGCTGGGTGTTGACGGAGTTGTCTGCATGGTGGCAGCGTTCGTGGAGAGAATGAAAATAAAATAATAGCAGTAATAACAGTTGCAGGCAGATGTAAAAAGTAGCTGGAGAGTTATAAGTTTTCATCTGAAGAAGGAGAAATATAACCACAGGTTTACTTTTAATCTGTAGTTTAAGTGTGCTATATTAAATACAGATTCCTGGCAGTGCAGCACATAGGTGTCGTCAAACATTTTTTATTATATATTAAGATATCATCCCTGCTATATGCATAACAGGCGTAAAAAAATAGGTGGAGGCCTGGTGTATAGTAGAAAAAAAGGGAGGTATGATCATGGCACAGACAAGTTTTCCAGTTATTGATCTGAGGGCCACAGGCGAAAGGATCAAGGAAATAAGGCAGCAGAAAGGAATCACAGTTAAGACATTGCAGACATTCCTGGGTTTCAATGAACCTGTATCGATTTACAAATGGCAGCGAGGCGAATGCCTGCCGACATTTGACAATATGTATGCAATGGCCTGCCTCTTCGGGGTGGGGATTGATGACCTCCTGGTGGGAAACCGCCAGGAGGTTATTTTTATACATATTAGACAAATGAAATTATAAACTTTGCTTTATCATAACTATGTGATAAAATTATATTTACATGTATAATAGTGTATTTTCCCATATAATGGCTTGTTATATAGATGATATAATAATAAGGACAAAAATGGGGAGATTGGGCGATTGTGTTCAGAAATGATTAACAGATAATATGGCAAGGGAGATAGAGAATGGCTGGAATTATGAACATAAAACCGGGTACAAAGATGAGGGCAGCTCTGGATGTGCCTGCAAATCAGGAACCGAAATTTAATATGATGTGCACATTTAACAAGGCACTCGATGAATCTGCGTTTCTGGTATCTATCCCTATGGTTGACTCAATGCCGGTTATGCCGGAGTGCCAAGCCCGGACGCGTGGGATGATCTCGGTGGAGACGGAGCGCCGAGCCCAGACGAATGGGACAATGCCGGTGATGGATGGAATGATGAGGAGTCTGAGTATTCCGAGGATGATCTGACGATCACGAATCTGTACGAGAAGTATACGGGAAGTGTGGAAGAGGCACTTGGTGATGACAGATATTTCCAGTACATGTTTGAGATGATACAGGCAGGTGACAACAAGCTCCAGCAGGTGAACAGAGTTCTCCACAAGGTGGTTGACGAGACCTGGCTTACAGTGGTTGAAGAAGGAATAGAATCTATTTTCAAGATAGTTGATAAGCCTCGAAGGTTTATTGCGACAAAAGAAGAGGTCGTTCCGGTTGCCCTGGCGAAGAAGATCAGTGCCGACAGCGTGCGCCATCTCAGTCAGAACACACAGTTCATAGCCACAAATGCTGCCGGAGAGATGCAGCCGACCAAAATTCTCAATGTGACGACAGAGGAGAGCTATGATCTTTATGAGAACAGATTTGTATACCATCTTATACAGAGACTCTTTGCTTTCGTAGATAAGCGTACGGATGTGATCTTCTGGGCGACAGGGGATGAGACCTGCAATGTCATGAGCATGGAGAGCAAGGTGGACGATGCCTATGAGCAGATATCCTATAAGTTGGAGATGACTGTCAAGAACAAGCAGAGCCTTGTGGAAAATGATACGGATAACATGAGCGTCTTCAAGAGGATCGATCGCGTGCGCCGTATGTCAAGGGTTCTGAGGCAGAGTTCATTCTGTGAGATCATGAACGGCTGTGCCAAGGTTCTCAGTCCTATCCAGAGAACAAACCTTATGATGAAGGATCCGGATTATCGTGCATGTTATAATCTGTGGCAATTCATAGAGAGCTATGATGAAGTTGGTTTCAGTATAGAGGAACAGGATTCCGCAATGGAATTTGATGAAGAGTATCTTTTACAGATGTATATCAACATGATAACCAACTATACGGTTTTCAAGAGCCTTCTTGAGTCCGATCCCCGCAAGATGAACGAGATCGCGGTGGAGAAGAAAGAACCTGTAAAGCCTAAGTTCATAAAGGAGATCAAGGAGGAGATAGTAGACGATCCGAATATACCTGATGTTGAGATCCGAAAGGTATTTGTCGAGGAGGTAACTCAGGCACAGCTGGATGCCGAGGCTGCACTCGAACAGGAAAAGCAGCACACCCAGGAGCTGGAGCAGACAGTTTCGGATATGCAGTTCTCCATGTCTGATATGCAGTGGCAGATTGATTCCTTAAGTGAGCAGTTACAGCAGCTATCTGATCTGCAGGCTCAGACTGAGGAGGAGCGCAACTCTTATATGATGCAGTTTTCTGAGGAACAGAAGGCTCATCAGGAGACGAAAGATGCGGCGGAGAAGGCGGAGGCTCAGAAACGCGCTGAGAATAGCGAGACAGAGGCGGCAGCAGCCAGGGAGCAGGCAGCAAATGCGCAGTCTTCCAAAGATGCAGCTATTCAGGAGGCTCAGGCAGCAGTGGCAACGGCTAGAAGTGAAGCAGAAACAGAGGTTCGTACAGCCCGCAGCAATGCATCATCTGACATAGAGGCAATGAAGAAGGAAATGGCAGAGACCATTGCAAGGATCCAGAGAGAGGCCGCAGAGCAGGTGGCAGCTTCGCAGAAGAGTGCAGCTGAGCAGATTGCTGAGATGAAGCGGAAGGCAGATGAACAGATCGAAACAGCTCAGAAGAGAGAACAGAAAGCTTTGGCAAAGGCGGAGGCAAACAGTCTCAGCCATTACATAAGACGTTCTCTTGAGGAAAGACGAGAGCGAAATAAATCTGCAGACGATAAGCAGTAAAACGTTGTAACAGGATATACTTTTATGTTTAAGAAGATACTATATACAATTATAAATGTACTATCAGTCATTATCATCATTGCGGCAGTATTTGTGCTGCTTATAGTGGTGATGACCAAACCGGGCAAGACTCCGAACATAGCCGGTTACATGGCACTTCGGGTAACCACAGGGAGTATGGCACCAACCTACAATGTGGATTCACTGATAATTGTTAAGCAGACAGATCCGGCAGCCATAAAGGAGAATGATGTGATATCATTTTATTCCTCGGATCCTGCTCTTTCAGGTGCGGTAAATACACATAGAGTTGTCTCGATAGAGACAGATGGTAATAATTATAGGTATATTACAAAGGGTGATGCCAATAATGTGGTGGATCGTTATGATGTGGACTCAAGAGATCTGCTTGGCAGGGTGGTGTGGTCATCGCTCATACTTGGCAAGATAGTGAGGCTTGTGTCCAACCCGCTTATATTTGTACCCATAATTCTTGTTCCGCTTGCCATTATACTCGTAACCAATCTCATAAAGACTGTATCCTATGCAAGAAAGATAGCAAAGGATGAGGAGGAGGCAGCTGTAAAAGAGGCGATCCAGTATATACGGGAGAAGAATCTCAGAGAAACAGGCGACACGACAGAAGACAGTGAGACTTCAGGGAGAAAGTCGGAATAGTGGACCTATAAAAAAGGACAGAACTTTTCAGCGAAAGCTGGTGGATTCTGTCCTTTAATAATTTCCCATGTAAACAAAAATTTACACAGCCAACACAGGCATTTGACACGACTGCTCTACAATAATATGTAGTTTTACTACAAGGAGAACTGGAGGTAATAGATCGTGGTCAGATATAATATCAGAGCGGCATACCCAAAACTTAGGCAATCTGAACATAGGGTTGCGGAATATATGTTGGAACATATGGATGATATGGAGAATATGACTTTGGCGAGACTTGCCGAATCGGCAGAGGTCAGTCAGCCAACTGTACTGAGAATGCTCAGAAAAGCTGGGTATGGGGGATTTAAAGAATTGAGGATAGCTGTTCTCAAGGACAAGATGAAAGAGAACGCCGATAAAAAAGAGTCAGATGGCGGTATTCTTGGAATGCCGTTTCATAAAGGTGAGAAGCTAGAGGACATTCCGGGGCGAATAGTTGTAAATACTATAGAACTCCTAAATGATTCACTTAAGTCCATTTCGGCGAAGGCACTTGAGAAGGCGGTGTGCGCCATAGACAGAGCTGGCAGGGTTGGTATATTTTCTGTGGAGGATTCCAACTCGGTTGCAATAGATCTGCAGACAAAACTTATGTATTTGGGAATTTCATGTGAATACAACTGTGATTATTATCTGCAGAGCATACAAGCAGGTCATATGTCCACAGGAGATGTAGCAGTAGGTATATCTTACACGGGAACATCGATAAACACGGTGGATGTACTTAAAAGTGCGAGAAACAGAGGCGCAACGACCATTGCGATAACAAACTTTACGGATACACCGTTGGCGGAGGCTGCCGATATCATGATCCTCACATCGGATCGACAATTTCTGCAGGGGAATGACATATTTTCCAGAACGGTGCATATGGCTGTAGTGGATATGATATATGTGGGACTTATGTCCATGGACTTTGATAAATATTCAAGGCAGCTTTCAAAGAGTGGCAGGATGATAAGTAAGCGCAGATACGGTGCTGATATGTAGAGAAATTACATATCGGCACCGTTTTTTATGTAAAATTTCCGTTCAAAAGTTTTACACTGCCTTGATAGCAAGGGGGACAAATGCCGTGATAACCTGTGAACCGTACAAGCGAAATGAACATAACACCTGCAGGACAGAGCAGGACGGGAGGTTAAGATTTTAGAATGTTAGAACTGAAAAACATAACAAAGAAGTATGGAGATTTATCAATCTTGAATGACATATCACTTCAAATAGAAAAGGGTGAGATCGTGTCGATTCTCGGACCATCCGGAAGTGGAAAGACAACACTTCTCAATATGATACTCGGGATCACGGATGTAACGGACGGAAGGATTATCTATGATGGTGAAGATATAGCAAATGTTCCGCTGGAAAAGAGAGGTTTCAATATAGTATTTCAGGACTATGCGCTTTTTCCTAATCTCACGGCTTATGGAAATATAGTGTATGGACTCAGGAACAAGCCGGATATATCAACGAAGAAAGACGTGGATGATCTGGTAAAATTGCTTGGACTTGAGGAGCATCTTGAGAAGAAGATAGATCAGCTTTCAGGCGGACAGAAACAGAGAGTTGCACTTGCCAGAACAATGGTCATGAAACCGAAGATACTTCTTCTTGATGAGCCGCTCTCAGCACTTGATGGTGTCATAAAGGAGTCGATCAAGGACAAGATAAAAGAGATCGCAAGAGAATATGCGCTCACAACGATCATAGTTACCCATGATCCTGAGGAGGCGCTTACCCTTTCTGACAAAGTGCTGATAATAGACGGCGGCAGGATAGCCCAGTATGGAACTCCAGACGAGATCGTGCATACTCCGTCAAATGATTTTGTTGAGAATTTTATATTGAATCAGCTTGAGATAAAGAGAAACAACATATTTGATCTGTTTGGGAGGAAGGTTTCATGAGACAACAGACAAACAGAGAGATAAAAGGGATATTTGTTGCGGTTTGTGTGCTTTTTGCTGCATTCCTGCTGATCCCAATGATATTTATAATAGGAAAGTCATTTATAGGAAAAGGTGGATTGACCCTTGAATACTACAGATCGATATTTGAAGGAAGGGAGTTTGCAGAGATATTTGGAAGAAGTGTGGGAATAGCCATGGCGAGTGCACTTGCCACTACGATTCTGGCATTTATCCTAGCATACTCCATACATTTTACCACCATACATCCATTTCTGAAAAAAGGGATATACAGACTAGCGGTTATGCCGATGCTGCTCCCGACCATCACTTATGGATTTGCAATAATATACTCCCTTGGAAAACAGGGACTTATCACAAAACTTCTTGGAAGACAGTTGTTCGATATATATGGTATGACAGGACTTATGATCGGATATGTTTTGTACACGCTGCCGATTTCGTTCTTGCTTATCAACAATACAATGGGATATATAGATAAGAAATTTCTGGTGGTTTCAAGGGTCATGGGCGATGGACCGCTTAGAACATTCTTCCAGACTATATTCAGACCGCTCATGGGAACCCTGGCGGCATCAGTCATCCAGTCATTCTTCCTCAGCTTTACAGATTTTGGAATACCTGCCTCTGTGGGAGGAAGAACAGAGGTTATAGCGGGCAGACTTTACAATGAGATGCTCGGGAGTGTGCCAAATTTCAACAGGGGAGCTGTAGTAGCCATCATGATGCTCCTGCCTTCCATAATAAGCATATTGATGCTCGGTTATCTTGACAGATACAACATTAGGTACAGCAAGGTTTCGGACATAGAGATGAAAAAGTCACGGATCAGGGATGTGGCATGTATGACCATGTCGGCTGCTGTTTTACTCTGTGTCACAGCGATATTTGCAGTCATAATCATAGTGCCATTTATAGAAGAGTGGCCTTACAGAGTGAACTTTACACTGAGTCATTTTACAGCGGTGTTCGAGGATACAGCACTCTCAATGGTTGTCAGAAATTCCATAGTCACAGCAGTGCTTACCGCATTGCTTGGATCACTTGTAGTATACGGTGTGGCACTCGTGACAGCCAGGAGTAAGATATCAGCCAAATGCAAGAAGGTGATAGAGAGCGTGGCGCTTGTGACCAATACCATACCGGGCATGGTGCTTGGTATAGCATTTCTGCTGACTTTTTCGGGGACAAGCCTGCAAAATACTATTGCAATCATCATATTCTGCAATATCATACATTTCTTCTCGACGCCTTATCTTATGATGAAGAGTTCGCTTGAGAAGATGAATTCGTCCTGGGAGACTACGGCGAGACTTATGGGTGACAGCTGGATAAAAACAGTCGTAAGAGTCATAACACCGAATGCCATGTCAACGCTGCTTGAAGTTTTCAGTTATTACTTTGTAAATGCCATGGTAACTGTCAGTGCAATCATATTTATAACAGGTGCGAGAACCATGGTGATAACGACCAAGATAAAAGAATTACAGCATTTTGCTAAATTTGATGAGATATTTGTACTCTCTCTGCTGCTGCTCGTCATAAATATAGCGGCCAAGACATTGCTTGGTGCTTTGGCGGAGCACATGAGAACAGTTTCAGATAGAAAACAAAAGGAGAAAAAGAGATTGAAGGAGAAAATCATGAAGAGAAAGATGAGCAAAAAAGGAGCGGCGGGGATAGCTGCAATGGCACTTACAGCAGTGCTTATGGGAAGTGTGATATTTACAGGATGTGGCAAGAGTGATGGAGCCGTAGGCGACAGTGGAAAGCAGGTAGTCATCTACTCAAATGCTGACGATGAGGCGGTCATAGCTATGAAGAATGCCCTCGACAATAATGGATATAAGGGACAGTATGTGTTCCAGACATTTGGAACCAGTGAGCTTGGAGGAAAACTGCTTGCAGAGGGAACAAATATTGAGGCTGATCTTGTGACCATGAGTTCATTCTATGTGGAGAGTGCCCAGGATCAGAATAAGATGTTCAAGGATCTGACATTTGACACAAATGCGCTGGAGGAATATCCGGCTTACTACACGCCGATCACATCACAGGAGGGTGCGATTATAGTCAATACTGAGGTGATGAAAGAGAACAATCTTCCTACACCTACATGCCTCAAGGATCTTGCAGATCCGGTGTACAAGGGATTCCTGTCGGTTGTGGATATAGATGGTTCATCCACAGCGTGGCTCATGGTTCAGGCGCTTATCAGTGCATATGGCGAGGATGGAGCGCAGGAGATACTCAAAGGAATATACGATAATGCTGGTGATCATCTGGAGGAGTCCGGTTCTGGACCGATCAAAAAAGTACGCGCCGGAGAGGTCGCTGTCGGATTTGGTCTGAGACATCAGGCACTGGCAGACAAAAAGTCCGGACTCCCTATTGATTTTATAGATCCTACAGAGGGAAACTTCTCACTCACAGAGTCAGTTGCTGTGGTTGACAAGGGGAACAAGAGCAATGAGAAGGCTATGGAGATGGCAGAGTGCATCATCAAAAATGGCCGTGCGGAACTTCTTCAGACTTACCCGAATCCACTGTATGATGGCGAGAAATCAGATGCGGAAAATGAGTCAAAGTATCCAAAGAAGTTCTCAGAGAAACTCACAGTTGAGCTGCTTGAAAAGCATAGAGCGCTGGCAGATGCATGTAAGTAATTAAAAGGAGAGTAAAGAAAATGTATAAATTATTGACACCTGGTCCACTTACGACCACAGATACAGTTAAGAAAGAGATGCTTGTAGACCACTGCACATGGGACGATGATTACAAGTCTATAACACAGAATATCAGAAAAGAGCTTCTGGAGCTTGCCCATGTGACGGATGATGAATACACTGTGGTTCTTATGCAGGGCAGCGGAACATTTGGTGTTGAGTCGGTTGTGACAAGCTCTGTTGGAAGTGATGACAAGATACTTGTATGTGAAAATGGTGCATATGGTTCCAGAATGGCAGAGCTTGCAAGGAGAGCCGGCAGAAATGTTGTTGTGTACCATGAGGATTACAACAAGATGCCGGATGCAGACAAGGTGAGAGATATCCTTGCGAAGGATCCAGCCATCACTCATGTGGGCATGATACACAGTGAGACCACATCCGGAATACTCAACGATATAGAGTCGGTGGGAAAGGTCGTAAAGGCTGCAGGAAGGACATTTATTGTGGATGGAATGTCATCATTTGCCGGCGTGGATATCGATGTGAAGGGAATAGGAATAGACTTCATTATAAGCAGCGCAAACAAATGTGTACAGGGTGTTCCGGGATTTTCATTCATCATCTGCAGCAGAAAAGAGCTCATGAAGTGCCAAGGCAAATGCAACAGCCTGTCACTTGACCTCTACGACCAGTGGGAGACAATGGAGAAGGATGGCAAGTGGAGATTTACATCGCCAACCCACGTTGTTCTCGCATTTGCAAAGGCTCTTGAGGAACTTAAGGCCGAAGGCGGGGTGTCAGCCAGAGCAAAGAGGTATAGGGAGAACAATCAGCTCCTTGTTGAGAGAATGCGTAAGATGGGTATAAAGACATATATAGACGATGCTCATCAGGGCCCTATCATCACCACATTTTTTACACCGAAGGTTGAGAACTATTTATTTGCGGAGATGTACGAGTATATCAAGGAGAGAGGCTACGCGATCTACCCTGGCAAGGTAACAGACGCAGATACATTCCGAATTGGAAATATAGGCGAGATATATAAGGATGATATAAACAAAGTGTGCGATATCATAGGAGAATATTTCGATAAGTGCCGTGCTGGAAAGTAGGAAAAAATCGGTGAAAAGATGGTAAGAGTACAGATTCGAGCTGATAGGACAGGAATTGCAGGGATAAATATGAAATCAGGAGGCAGAAGAGATATGAGAAATATAGAGGCTGTTATATTTGACTGGGCCGGAACAACCGTTGACTATGGCTGTATGGCGCCGGTTCAGGCTTTCGTAAAGGCTTTTGAAAAGTTCGGAATCACTCCGACAGAGGATGAGGTAAGAAAGCCTATGGGCATGCTCAAGCGTGAACATGTAAGAACCATGATGAATATGGACAGGATCCATCAGGAGTGGATTAGGGTACATGGAAAAGATTTCACAGAAGATGACGTGAATCAGGTATATCAGGAGAGTGAGTCAGGGATACTTGAAATACTTCATGACTATGTAGAGCCAAAGCCGTATGTGATAAACACCATAAAGGCGCTTAGAGATGCAGGGATAAAGATTGGATCCACAACAGGATATACAGATGAAATGATGGGCATCGTGGTGCCAAAGGCGGCGGAGTTTGGCTACGCTCCGGACTGCTGGTTCTCTCCGAACTCAGTGAAGAACATGGGGCGTCCATATCCATACATGATATTCAGAAATATGGAGACACTCGGCATACATTCCGTGGCAAATGTAATAAAGGTGGGAGACACCGTATCTGATATAAAAGAGGGAATCTCAGCAGGTGTTATAACAGTTGGAGTTACCGAGGGAAGTTCTGTGATGGGACTTTCCCAGAAAGATTATGAGAGGCTGACGGAGACGGAGCAGAACATATTGTGTGACAAAACAGGAAAGATATTCAAGGAAAACGGAGCAGATCATGTCATAAGAAATATGAGTGAACTTCCAGGGCTGATAAGGAAGATAGAGGCAAGATAGAGAAAAATTACCGCGGCAGTCGCCGGATCTCGTGCAAGCACGGACTTTTACAACTGCTTGCACAAACTAAAAACCGCAGGACTATGCATGTAGATAGTCTGCGGTTTTTATATATAGGTTAAATTTGATATAGCCGGAACAGTCAGTAGACTGTGCATTCAAAAGTTTGCCGATTTTGACATCGTTCCTGACCGTAATAAGAGATTATAGTGAGTTTACCCTGCCCATGAACAGGATCATGCCAGTGCTCTGATCTTCAATCACATACACAAAGGGCTTGTCCACAATAAAGTTATATGTTTCCTCACTTGGCATCATTGCTGTTTCCTTGACCATGATGTCTGTCTCTGCTGCGGCCTTGGTTCCGTTCTCATCCACGATAACCTTTGCCCTGTGGTTGACAGATGAAACGGCTATGCCATCGGCGATCTTGGAGAAGTCAGCACTCTCCGAATATGCCGACTGGATTCCCATGTTTTTCAGAATGTCGTCAAGACCGTCAATACGCTGCTCATCTGTGAATTTTGGGAGCTGGAGGGTATCGATCTCTACGTTGTTGGCGTCATCCAGAGAGTCGATGAGTTTCTGTTTTTCTTCGTTGCTTAGTTTGTCAAAGAGATCATTTATGTCTCCGTCATCGGCGGTTGGCATGAACACCTTCATGACAACATTGTCGCCGTCGTATGGAAGTGTGATTCCCTTGATCTCACCGTTGTCCATGTATGTGAAATGCTCACCGTAGAGATGCATCATATCAACAACGTTTTCCTTATCGGTTCCGTAGAAGCTGCTCTGAAAAGTTTTATCCTCGGTAAAAGGAGTATCCCATTTTCCCTCGAAATAAACTGCGTTTATGAGCATCATCACTGTTCCGCCAGGAATCTCCTTTAAGATTTCGGGGATCATCTTGTTGGTGTTGTCATTCACCCAGTTGTTGACATTTTGTACAACTTTGTCCGCCTGGCCGTTGAAGTCTGCTTCATACACCTCACCTGAGTAGTAATCTTTGGCAGGTGTAAGGAAATCCTTTTCTATGTCAGCTGACCAGGATGTTCCCTTGTTCATCCATACTGAATTTGCGGTATTGACAAATGTATTCTGAGACCAGTCTTTTGACAGATATGCCTTCATCTCATCGTTCCACTCATCAAGATCTGTTATGCCGAGAGCGTTTTCGAGATCTTTTTTGGTTGCGCCGTCTGCACCTACATCCAGCATGGACAGTGCACTTGCAATGCTGTAAGGCGAGTAAAATATGTTCTTATCAGCAGGAAGAGCAGAATACATATTCATAGAGAATTCATTGATTCCGTTCTTTAGCTGGTCAAATGATGTTATATCCGTTTTGACCGGAGTCGTAGTGATGTTGTCAGTGAGTGAAGTGACTGACGAATCAGTTTTTGTGTGACCGGGATTATTCCCCGGTGTATTTGTGCCGCAGCCGGCAAGACCCGCACACATACAGGCGCTGAGTAGTAATGCTGTTATTTTTTTTCTCATATGAATTCCTCCTTTTAAACATCAGCCCGCTGATAAACACACTTGGCGGAGCTGATCTTGCATGTCATGTAATGATTATCAGGTTGAACCTGATGGTTTATTGAACTTTTGTCTGAATGATTCTCAATATATATACGTGCAGTGAACATTTTTTTATGGCGATTATTTAGAAATTAAAATAAAAGTTTTTGTGTTCATAGATTATCAAGCGATATCATGTCATTTTAAATCTGAAAAATTGATTTTGGAAAGTTAGGAATCCATTTTAAGAATCCATTAAAAATATTATAGATAAAATTCGACAAGAAGACAATTAAAAAAGCAGAATATACATTTGTTTCCAAAACGAAATCAGAATATGTTTAAATATAGTAGAGCTTATATGATTGCAGGATTATGTAAGCCGCATAATGCGGGAAGGAGAAACGAAAGATGAGAAAAAAATATTATGCAGTTATAGGAATGCTTACACTTGGTATGGCACTTACCGGTTGTGGTTCCGGAAATGGGGATAAGACAGGGCAGACAGGCAGCTCAAGTCAGACACAGAGTGCCGACCAGGAAGCGGTGCAGGATGGCGATCAGGCAGAGAACAGCGAACAGGCAGAAGATGAGAAAAGTTTTGAGTACGAAGTTCGTGATCTGGCGGATCCGGTGTACAGGAGTGCTGCGCAGGATTTCTCTGGCGGAGATGGAAGTGAGGAGTCGCCATACCAGATTGGCACGGCGGATGAGCTCCAGCTGTTATCCGATATGCTGGCAGATGAAGATAAAAAATATGATTATAAAAGCAAAAATTATGTGCTTACGGCAGATATAGATTTGAACGACATAACAGATTTTGACAATTGGAGTACGTCAAGACCGCAGTATGACTGGAGACCTATCGGAGAGACGTATGCCTTCAGCGGAGTATTTGACGGAGATGGCCATACGATCAGAGGAATGTATATCAACACAAACGTAGATGATGATCTGTATCCAGACAGAGGCTTGTTTGGAGAACTGAACGGTACTGTGAAGAACGTCGATATGGAAGATGCCTATGTCGAAGTATCGGGAAAATCTTCATATACAGGAATTGTGGCGGGGGCGGCATTTAAGGCTGTGATTGAGAACTGCAATGTGTCAGGAAATATCACAGGTTATGATGGAGAATATGGCGGAATAGTTGGAAATGCAGGTGTTTCGACAGTAAAGGATTGTGTATTTTCGGGAAAGATCAATGCAGTCAAGTACAAATCAGCTTTTAGAGCCGGTGGTATCGCAGCTTACAACACAGGTTATCTGGTTATTGAAGATGACGATGTGGACAAATTCGATGGCATTGTGAACTGCGACAGCAAGGGAGAGATAAGCAATACAAGCAGCGACTCTATTTCGTTTAATGTAGGAGGAATTGCCGGAACAAACAGTGGCAAAGTCAGCGGATGTGTAAGTGAGATGGAGATTAAGGTTACAAATGAAGGAGATGCCAAGGTTGGCGGAATAGCTGGCAATATTGTGGATTGGAGCATGATGTCGGATTGCAGGAACAATGGGGCGGTATCATCTGATAACGGCTTAGTCGGAGGCATAGCAGGAGATGTGTTATCACAGGATTCAAGATATAAGGTGGTCATAGACAAATGTGTGAACAGTGCGAATGTGTCCTGTACTTCTAGTTTTGCCGGAATTGCAGGGGGAGTAACAGTAAATACTGGTGATGTCACTATATCAGGCTGCGTAAATGAGCAGGATCTGGAGGGTGATGAGTGCGCTGGAATAATATATAATCTCACAATGATGTCGGCCACCATCTCTATAAATGACAATATAAACAAAGGCCGTATAAAGACTTCCGGACTGTACGGAGCTGGTGTGCTCGGCTATGTGTCAAATATGGGGGATAGCTGGGCTGTAAATGTTGAAGGCTGTACAAATACAGGAGATATTGATGCGAAGAGTAATGCCGGTGGAATTGTATGTTTCACATATTTCCCAAGTGAGAAAAATGCTGAAGGCGGTGACGCCCAGACATCATTTGACATAAAGAACTGCAAGAACAGTGGAAACATTACTTCTAAATCAATAAACGGATTTATCGGCGGAATCATGGCTGTCGATGGCCTTATGGGAACAAAGGTTGTGGTCAGCGGCTGCGACAACACCGGAGATCTGTCATTCACTGATGGATGGGCGGTTGATGCGGAAGAGTTATCCAATTATGTTGATGATGACGGAGAGATCAGCGAGGGATTTACACTCTCAGTTATGGCGGGAGGTATAATAGGAAGGATCGGACAGTCAGTATTTCTTTCAACGGATGCAGACACTCCTGATGCCTCAAAGATAAACGCAGAAAATGCACTTGTTCAGATAAATGACTGTAGCAGCACTGGAAAACTCAGCTATGTCCAGCCGGTTAAGGGTGACGACGTGACGGATGAGCAGTACAATAAAATAATGGAGAACTACAGGAAGGTGAGTCTGGGCGGTATACTTGGTGACTGTTCTTGTAAAGGCTCTTATAGTGTAAGCTTCAGCAACTGTACCCATAATGCAGAGCGAGGAGTGGGAAATACAGATCTTCCGGATATAAAGTGATGGTATATTTAGGGTTAGACTGTAATATATAGTGTAATTTTGATCCTAAGGTTTGGTGAAGAGCTGGATATACAGCAGACAAAAGTGCTAATATATATTGGAACGTATTTGTGAGTGTGCATCTCATCGTGGCTGTACATGACGGTGAATGTCAGCAAGATGTGAGCATGTCGTAGCATATAACAGGAGGATAAGATCATGGCACTTATAAAAGGAATACATCACGTGGCACTCAAATGCTCGGATGCAGAGGAATATAGGAAAGTTGCAGAGTTTTATGGTGATATACTGGGACTTTCAGTTGCGAGAAAATGGGATGGCGGGATCATGTTTGACACCGGAGATGGCATCATCGAGGTGTTTGAGGATGGTGAGTCACCTCTTCCGCAGGGCACTATTAGACATTTTGCATTTGCTACAGGGGATGTGGATGCCTGTGTTTCGGCAGTGAGAAAGGCAGGATATGAGGTGTTCATAGAGCCAAAGGACATAGAGATCCAGTCGGATCCAAGGTTTCCGGCAAGGATTGCGTTCTGTCATGGACCACTTGGCGAAGAGATAGAATTTTTCTGTGAGAAATGACGAAGAGTTGTAGAGAATTTCTATTATAGAATTACATGGAGATGATAGGGTTGACAAAGGAAGAGTGGTACGCCCGGCTTTTTGAACGTCTGGGGAGGTCGAAGTTCCGCAGTGGATTTCATTTGACACAGAAAGATATCGACTATATACATGAAAAGGGGCTGGATACCATAAGACAGCATGCACGGGATTTCATAGCACAGAGGGAAGCTCCTGCATTTATACCAAATGATGGCAAACAGACGCCCATGCGTGGACATCCGGTGTTTGTGGCACAGCATGCAACGGCTGCATGCTGCCGTGAATGTATACGTAAGTGGCACACATTTGCACCGGGAGTGGAGCTTGGGCCAAGGCAACAGGAGTATCTGGTGGATGTCATCATGACCTGGATAGAGAGGGAGCTTGAAGCAGCCGGAGATAAAATAATTTTATACCAGCGGTGTAATGACAAATAATTATATTTGTGGTAGAGTACAGTTTAGGTGGTCAAATAAAAGAAGAAAATCAGGACACACCAATAAAAAATGACTTAGGAAAAGGAACCCGGAAGGGATAGTCAGGAAAGGAAAGAATCATGTTAAGTATAGTTTTCGCTAAATACATAACCCGAGAGTTTAATAGTGATGTGGCAGGGAATACTTTACATACAGATGATAAGCTGCGTGAACATATGTACTCATATGGTACAGGGCGAGAGCGTACGGAACATGATCATGCAAATATGCTTACCTGAAAGATCTGAGCAAATACATAACAGATTAAATAGGTTTCGATAGACTGAGATCAGCCAGATCTATCAGCATTAATAGATTGTAATCATGATGCACGAAAAAACGTCCATCTATGTGAGTATTATAGAAGTATTCATGTGGATGGGCGTTTTTTTCGTGTTTTTGAACTCGTCTTTGTGAAGAAGAAATCTGCCAGAACTTAGAGATAAAAGAAAGGGATAGATATGGCAGAGATTGTATGTGTCGGATCGTTAGGGGCGCCAGGGGATGCGCTCTGCGCGGTTCACAATTTTAACAATGCAGATGAGATGAGAATTTTAGGAGGGAAGTATTATGTGTAATGTACCAACAATTGACATGACAGGAACAGGCAGAAATATTGTGAAGCTTAGACAGAATGCAGGTCTTTCTGTAAAGGATCTGCAGGATATATTTGGATTTGCCACTCCAAATGCGATATACAAGTGGCAGAAAGGTATGGCTATGCCAACCGTAGATAACCTGATCATTCTAGCTGCCATCTTTGGTGTAACGGTAGATGATATCATTGCAGTAAATATCTGCTCGACAGTTGGAATCAGTGCGTAGCATAAAAAATTTACATATTCATGTATATAAAGGCGGACAGCGGTACCTACGTTGCCCGCCTCTTTTATGTTCCTGTATGGGGACAGGTACCTCCGTCCCCAGGGGGGCAGGCACCTCCGTCCCCAGGGGGGCAGGCACCTCCGTCCCCATAAGGGGTGAAAATTGGGGGTTGACTTGGAGTGAGCTCCAAGTGATATATTCAGTACAGGATAGAAAGTTTATTATAAATATTCAAGTACATAGATAAGTAAGAGGTGAGAAATATGACTATCAAAGAAGTAAGTGAAAAGTTTGATATCACTGCTGATACCCTAAGATATTATGAGAGAGTGGGACTTATCCCTCCTGTAGCGAGAAATGCTAGTGGCAACAGGGATTATCAGGAAAAAGATGTCGATTGGGTTGAACACACTGTATGCATGAGAAATGCTGGTGTTCCGATAGAGGTGCTTATTGAATATGTAAAACTGTTCCAGATGGGAGATGCTACATTTGGCGCGAGGCTGGATCTCCTTAAGGAGCAGTATGAGAAACTTGAGAAGCAGAGAAAACAGATCGAAGCCACCATGGAGAGATTACATTACAAGATATCCAAATATGAGGAGGCCGTGAAGACCGGCAAGCTTGTATGGGACAGGAATTTTACTGATTGTGAATGACAGATGCACAATCTGGAGCATGTGTGGATGTAAATGGAAAGGCAGATCAATGAGCGATAATGCACTATGTTAATGAGCGGTATTGCATTATGTTAATGCGAGGCAATGTACTATGTTAAAACAGGAGGATAAAGAAAAAATGTATATTGAAAATATCAACGGACCACAGGATGTAAAGAAACTGACAGTAGACGAGATGGGAACACTTGCAGACGAGATGAGACATGCGCTTCTCATCAGAGCCAGCAAACATGGCGGACATTTTGGCCCGAACTTTGGTATGGTGGAGGCAACCATAGCACTTCACTATGTATTTGAATCACCAAAGGATAAGATTGTGTATGACGTGTCACACCAGAGCTATCCGCACAAGATGCTTACAGGAAGAAAGGATGCATATCTCTATGAGGAGCACTATGATGATGTGACTGGTTACAGCAATCCGCATGAGAGCGAGCACGACTTCTTCACGGTTGGACATACTTCAACATCCATCAGTCTGGCTGCAGGCCTTGCAAAGGCAAGGGACCTTCAGGGCGCAGATGGCAACGTGATAGCGGTGATAGGAGATGGCTCCCTGTCAGGAGGAGAGGCCCTTGAAGGCTTGGATTACGCTAAAGAGCTGGGTGGCAACCTCATCATAGTTGTAAATGACAACGATATGTCCATAGCTGAGAACCATGGTGGACTCTATACAAATCTCAAATTACTCAGAGATACAAAGGGAACAGCGGAGTGCAATCTGTTCCGTGCCATGGGACTTGATTATTATTATGTGCATGAGGGCAATGATGTGGCAGCTCTCATAGACACATTTCAGAAGGTAAAGGATACAAAGAAGCCTGTTGTGGTCCACATCAGAACCCTCAAGGGAAAGGGTTATGCCCCGGCCGAGGAGCACAAGGAGCAGTGGCACTACAGCGGACCATTTGACATAGAGACAGGAAGATCGTTATTTGAAAGCGACGAGGAGGACTACTCAAGCGTGTCCTGTGATTACCTGCTTGACAAGATGAAGAAGGACCCAAAGGTCGTTGCCATCACAGCGGGAACACCGACAGTTATGGGATTTACAGAGGATAAGAGACGCGAGGCCGGAAAGCAGTTTGTCGATGTGGGGATCGCAGAGGAGACAGCGGTGGCTCTTGCATCGGGAATTGCAGCAGGCGGCGGCAAGCCTGTGTTCGGTGTGTACAGCTCATTTGTACAGAGAACATTTGACCAGGTATCTCAGGATCTCTGTATCAACAACAATGCAGCCACTATAGTGACATTTGCAGGATCTGTATATGGAATGAATGATGTGACACATCTAGGATTTCAAGATATCCCGATGCTTTCAAATATACCTAATCTTGTATATCTTGCTCCGACAACAAAGGAAGAGTATATTGCTATGCTTGACTGGAGCATAGAGCAGAATGAGCATCCTGTGGCCATCAAGCTCCCAGGCGGTGCAATGGTAAGTGGAAGACCTGTGACGAAGGACTTCGGAGATCTGAATAAGTATGAGGTGACGCAGAAGGGAAGCAAGGTTGCCATACTCGGACTTGGAACCTTCTACAGTCTGGCAAATGCCGTGGCAGACGAGATGGAGAGTGAGCTTGGGATAGATGCCACCGTCATCAATCCATACTATATCACAGGACTTGACGAGGAGCTTCTTGAAGGTCTCAAGGCAGACCACTCGGTTGTCATCACCATCGAGGACGGTATACTGGATGGCGGATTCGGCGAGAAGATTGCAAGATTCTACGGTGATTCAGATATGAAGGTGCTGAATTATGGTCTTAAGAAAGAATTCCTTGACAGGTACGATGTCGAAGAGGTTCTTAAGGATAATCGTCTTGATGCAGAGATGATCGCGGAGGATGTTAAAAAGTTGGTGTAAGGAATATGATTATCTATGATAGACATGTTTAATATAGTCTATTTATTAGTGGAAATATAGAGCAGACATAAAATGCCCCATATAATTCTGAAGTTATTTTTCTGAATTTATATGGGGATATTTTATTTGAATATTTGATTATGATATGATGCCCAGTTCGGTTAGAAGAGATATGGCTCCTTCTGCGGTATCTTTGTCAAAACCTAAGGCCTCGAGGTCTGATACATTAGAGATATTGTTCTCTTTGGCAATTTTTGTGGCTTCTTTTATTAAATTCTGCCCTTTAAACTTACCCTCAGAAACACCCTCGTCTCTGCTCTCCTGTAATTCTTTAGCCATGATCCTTCTCATAGCACTATTCATAAAAGCATCACGCTCCTTCCATGTTTCAATCTTTTCCTCGTTAGCATCGGATACGATGGATGATATCGTGTCTGCGAACATGCCATGTCTTGTATCCAGATCTTTGATGTTAGACAAAAAATCATAAAATAAATCCTTGGATATGCCGCACGGACGATACTAATTGTAATATCTTTTTCGTTAATAGGAGTGCCATTTGCCTCGCAATTCCCTGGTGCGATCATATACAAAAGAGCATATGCCTGCACCTTGTAAAATGTTTCGAGATTAAGCTCATCTCTGGGTGATTTGTATTCCAGAATATTGTGCTTTCTGAAGAATCTGCCTATATTGTTGTCGATCACCAGATCATCAGGTTTCTTGACAACAGTAAGATCAATGATCAAAGGTTTTCGTGTAAGCTGAAATTCGTCATTGAACTCAATGTCATCCTCGTAATCCATAAGATATAATCTCATGGCGTGGACAAATCCGGTGTGCCACTGGATAAGTTCCTTGTTTTCATCTGTATTTTCTTTCTTATTGCTCAAATATGTACCTCCATTTTACCCCATAAAATAAAAAATAACAACGCAGTAAATGATCTGGCTGGCCAGCCGTTATGGATGATTTACGTTTCCCGCGGGAGATACTTTTCACAGAGAATACAGTAGCGGGAAGAATATTTCAAGACTTGGAAAAACGATTTAACAAAAGTTTCACCAAAATATACAGAGCGGATAAAAACAAGCATTTATACGGCTTTGGGCAGGATTTTCGCAGGGATGGATTTGGGGCTAAAATAGTGTTACCATATAGCAAAGCCGATACGAAATGATAAATGTATGTGTAGTTTACTGTTACACGTAAATGGGAGGCGCGTAAAATGTGGATATTATTTGCAGTGGGTTCTTCGTTCTTTGCGGGGATCACGGCGATACTTGCAAAATGCGGTATAAGAAAGACGGATTCTGATGTGGCGACGGCTATAAGGACAGTTGTGGTTCTGCTGTTTGCCTGGCTGATGGTATTTGTCACAGGAGCCTGGACTGCAGACACATATATAAGCGGCAAGACTTTGCTTTTTCTGGTCCTCTCCGGCCTTGCAACCGGCGCATCCTGGCTGTGTTATTTCAGGGCGCTGCAGAAAGGGGATATCAACAAGGTCGTTCCCATAGACAAATCAAGCACCGTGCTCACGATTCTGCTTGCCCTTATATTCCTACATGAGGGGATCACCTGGGTTAAGGGTATCTCAATAGTTATGATAGGTGTGGGTACCATGCTTATGGTCACCAAAAAGAAAACTGCAGATGATCAGGAGCTGTCAGAAAAAGATGTCGAACATATGTCAACAGACGGTGGCAGTGTGGCACAGAAACGGCGGGGAATGGGACTTTTGAATGGCAGCTGGCTGTTGCACGCCGTGCTCTCAGCTGTTTTTGCCAGTCTGACAGCGATACTCGGCAAGGTAGGGATATCGGATATCAACTCAAATCTGGGCACGGCGATCAGGACAACGGTGGTTCTTGTCATGGCTTGGCTTATGGTGTTTGTGTCAGGAAAACAGCATGAGATAAAGGGCATAGAGAAGAAGGAGCTGCTGTTTATTGCGCTCTCCGGAATAGCCACGGGAGCATCCTGGCTGTGCTATTACAGGGCACTTCAGGACGGACCGGCAAGCGTGGTCGTCCCGATAGACAAGCTGAGCATGCTCATCACCATTGCATTTTCAGGAATCGTGTTCCACGAAAAGCTGACCAAGAAAGCGGCTGTTGGTGTGGTATGCATCACTGCTGGAACTCTCTTAATTGCTATGAATTTCTGAATATTTTACGGTCTATTTAGAAAGTATTTATAGTTTCTTCCTGTGGATTTTATATCTATCGTTTACACTATATACAACGAAAAAGATATAGAGGATACATTTGTACATGAGAAGCTTATCAAGCTGTGCTTGATGGCAGAACAGGCAGGAGGCGTTAAATATGAGAACAGCAGACCACATGAATCTGAGCAGATATATTATGGATCACATGGATGCCGGCGCATCTAAGCTGCAGAAGGCGGCGTTCATATTTGGCAGCATAGAGCCGGATATCAATATGCTGACTTATTTCAGGGGCAGCATCCATGGCGAGGAGAAGCTTAGAGGACACAACTATGAAAATGTCCAAAAGTATATGGAAAAACTTACAAATAAACTCACAAAGAAACTTGAGAAAGGCGGAATGGGAACTATAAGACAGAGCTTTCTTCTCGGAAAGCTTGTTCACTACGTGGCAGATTCATTCACATATCCGCACAACAGTTTATTTTTCGGAAATCTCAAAGAGCACTGCCAGTACGAGACAGAACTGCATGACTATGTGAATAAGACGATATCTTCAGTAGGTGTCAATATGGAAAGCATAGATGATGGGCGAGACATAGTGGAATATCTCAGAGAAATGCATGACAGGTATGTCAGTGAGGCTCCGGGATGCGAGAATGATTACAGACATATCACACATGCAATATCCGTGGTTACAGAGCGGTTCTGGCAGACAGAGAGTGTGTCAGTGCCATCCATGCGGGATGTTGCAATTGCATGTAAGGAACATATACCGGTTACGGCAAATGTAAGTATGGCAGCAGCTGGAAACGCTGGAATGGAGTCCACAGGGGTGGCGTAGGAATAGCACACTGTAAAAAATCTGATATGTCTAAATTGAGTGCGCGATAAAGATTCAGTTAAGAAACTTTACAGAAACAACAAAATAGCTTGTGAAAAACAATTTAAAAATACCTCTTGCATTATTTTCTGAAGTCTGCTATTATAAATCACGACAAAGGCGTCAAATGAATCGAAAAGATTCGTTTGGCGCCTTTTTTGTTTCATTAACAAGGGGGTCAGACCCCGTTTAGCACGTTAATGCAGCAAAGGGGCTTGATCCCTTTAGGAAAAAAATAAGGAGGAAGAAACTATGAATACGGGAGATACTGGTTTTATTATGATCTGTGCGGCTCTGGTGTTCTTTATGACACCCGGACTTGCATTCTTTTACGGAGGCCTCGTCAGGAGGAAAAATGTTGTAAATACCATCATGGCATGTACAGCCATCATGGGACTTTCAGTTGTCATGTGGGTGCTGTTCGGTTACTCACTCTCATTTGGTACTAATCACGGAGGTGTTATAGGAGACCTCAAGTGGTTTGCACTCAACGGGATAAAGATGGATGAGGCTGGTCCTTATGCGGACAATATACCTCACCTTGTATATGTTGCATTTCAGATGATGTTCGCAATGATCACACCGGCACTTATCACCGGTTCACTGGTCGGACGTGTGAAGTTCAAGGCATTGTTCTTCTTCATCATGTTCTGGTCGATCATCGTTTATTACCCAATGGCTCACATGGTATGGGGCCAGGGCGGTTTCCTCGGGGAGATCGGTTCAGTTGATTTCGCAGGAGGAAATGTAGTACATATAAGCTCAGGTGTGAGCGCTCTTGTATTTTCTATCATCCTTGGAAGAAGAAAGGGATATGAGAATACAGCATACAGAGTTCACAACATTCCATTTGTAGCACTCGGTGCATTCATCCTTTGGTTTGGATGGTTCGGTTTCAATGCCGGAAGTGCCCTCGGTGCAAATGGTCTTGCAGCACATGCTTTTATGACAACAGCGATTGCCAGTGCCAGCGCAATGCTCTCATGGATGATAATAGATGTTATAAAGGACGGAAAGCCTACCCTGGTCGGTGCATCGACAGGTCTTGTAGTTGGTCTTGTGGCTATAACACCTGGTGCAGGATTTGTACCAATCTGGTCATCATTCATCATCGGTGCACTTGTCAGCCCGATCTGCTGCTTTACAATATCATTTCTTAAGGGTAAGCTGAAGATAGACGATGCACTCGATGCATTTGGCTGTCATGGTATCGGAGGTATCTGGGGAGGTATCGCAACAGGATTATTTGCAAAGAGCTCGATCAACAGTGTAGCTCGTTGGGATGGACTGGTATTCGGTGATGTACATCTGTTCCTGATGCAGCTTGTTGGTATCGTGGTTACGATCGCAGTAGCAGTGGTCGGAACACTTATCTGCCTTGGAATCGTGAGACTCTTCACACCGCTCCGTGTAACAGACAGAGAAGAGAAGGTGGGTCTGGATATCTCAGAGCACGGCGAGAGTGCATATCCAACATTCAATGGACTTGATTCATAGGACAGCATATGATATAGGAAGGAGAGATCTGATATGATGATAAAGGTTGAGGCTATCGTGCGCGAGGAGGTCTTTGAGGACGTCAAGGAAGCACTGAACGCTATAGATGTAAATGGTATTACAGTGTCTCAGGTTATGGGATGCGGAGCACAGAGAGGATATAAGAAACTTGTCCGTGGTACTGAGGTAGATGTGGTGATGCAGCCGAAGATCAAGTTTGAGATAGTTGTGTCATCTGAGGAATGGGAGAAGAAGACCATAGAGGCTATCCAGAAGGCGGCATATACAGGTGAGGTTGGAGATGGCAAGATATTCAGCTATGAGATCCGTACTGCAACTAAGATACGTACAAAGGAGAGCGGCTATGATGCTCTGAATTAAAAGTTTATAATTTCTTTACCAAATACTAGTCGGGAATCCTTTGACAATCAAAGGGTTCCTGTGTTATTATGTCGGAAATATCAGGGAGTAGTTCACATCGGTTATAAGATGTTGTGCGATCTCGTCATCACGTTTTCTGGCTGGGACATACCTGTGCAGGGAACCGGGGCGCACGCTTTCGGAGTATATATAGTAGTGTATATAGAATTTGGAAGGAACGAGACTTTTATTGTGTGTTTATCATGCAATGAAGGTCTCGTTCTTTTGTTGTATGTAAGAAAAAGAGATAGCTGAATACACAACAGACTTTTCTTTGCGTGATAAGCATATAAGATCAGATGACATTATGTTTGATGCATAGATAATATTGCTGATCTGGGAAATGGAAAATGGACACCGGGCATGTGGCTGGTATCCGAAATCAAGAAGAAAAGGAGTCTGGTGTGTATGACAGAAAAGAATTTTTGGAACTGTTCCGGTGATGAATTACTAAAAGAATTCAAGACAGACAGCCGCGGACTGTCGACGGAGCGGGCGGAGGAGATCCGCAATGAGAAGGGAGAAAATGTTCTCCAGGAAGGCAAGAGAAAGAGCACATTACAGGTGTTCCTCAGTCAGTTTTGTGACCTGCTGGTGATCATACTGATCATAGCAGCGGTCATTTCTATGTTTTCTGACAATATCGAGAGTACCATAGTAATCTTGGCGGTACTCGTCATGAACGCTGTGCTGGGAACAGTGCAGCATGTGAAAGCTGAGCGTTCGCTTGACAGTCTGAAACAGCTTTCATCCCCAAATGCAAAAGTTATGAGAGATGGCGTGAAGCAGGAGCTTCCGTCCCGCGAGATAGTTCCGGGTGATATCGTGCTGCTTGAGGCGGGCGATATGATAGTTGCCGATGGAAGGATACTTAGGAATTTTTCGCTTCAGGTAAATGAGAGTTCACTTACCGGAGAATCAACAAATGTGGAAAAGAATGATGCGATAATAGAAGGTTCCGTGCCACTTGCAGACAGGACAAATATGGTGTACTCAGGAAGTCTTGTTACATATGGACGAGCAGAGGTGCTTGTGACCGGAACAGGAATGGACACAGAGCTCGGCAAGATCGCAGGACTGATGAACGCTGCAAAGGAGAGAAAGACTCCGCTTCAGGAGAGCCTTGACAAGTTCAGTGCAAGGCTTGCGGCATTTATCATGATTGTGTGTGCACTGGTATTTGTCCTTTGTATATACAGGAAGATGGCGGTGCTTGATTCTATGATGTTCGCAGTCGCCCTTGCAGTTGCAGCTATACCTGAGGCTCTAGGTTCAATAGTCACCATCGTGCAGGCATTTGGCACCCAGAAGATGGCGAAGGAGAATGCGATAATCAAGAACCTCAAGGCGGTTGAAAGCCTTGGATGCGTGTCAGTCATCTGTTCAGACAAGACCGGAACACTTACACAGAACAAGATGACCGTGCAGGAAATATATTTAGATGGAAAACTTTACAAGCCGGAGGAGCTTGATTCCCATAATCAGCTTCACAGGTACCTGTTATACGATGCGGTTCTCACCAATGATTCCAGCATAGTGGATGGTAAAGGAATAGGAGATCCGACGGAATATGCATTGCTTGAGATGTTCCGCCAGGTCCACATGATGCCGGGAAACAATGTGCCTGTAACGGAGGGGCCTGACCCCATTGGACAAAGTGGTTTCGGTGCGTGGAATCTTAGTGAGGATGTACTCAGGGACTGCATGGATAGAATGGAGGAGGTTCCGTTCGACTCAGACAGAAAGCTTATGAGTACAAAGTATCTGCTTCATGGGGTACCGACCATACTCACCAAGGGTGCTGTGGATGTGCTGCTTGACAGATGCGTGAGCGTGAGGTACAGCGATGGCGTAAAGCCTATGACAGATGAAGAAAAAGCGAAGATCAAGGCTCAGAACAAGGCATTCTCAGAGAATGGCCTCCGTGTACTGTCATTTGCATATAAGGAAAGTGACGAGGTACTGGGAGTTGATACTGAGTATGGATTTACATTCCTTGGACTTGTGTCCATGGTGGATCCGCCACGCCCGGAGTCTATGGCAGCGGTTGCCGATGCAAGGCGTGCGGGCATAAAGCCGGTCATGATAACTGGAGACCACAAGATCACAGCGGTTGCCATAGCGAAGCAGATCGGAATATACGAAGATAGGGACATGGCACTCACGGGAGAGGAGCTTGACGCTCTGTCTGATGAGGAGCTTGCGCGTGACATAACAAAGATATCTGTATATGCCAGGGTGTCACCGGAGAATAAGATAAGGATAGTTGATGCATGGCAGAAGAACGGCAATATAGTAGCCATGACAGGCGATGGTGTCAATGATGCCCCGGCACTCAAGAAGGCAGACATAGGTGTTGCCATGGGAATAACCGGTACGGAGGTGTCCAAGGACGCGGCGGCTATGATCCTCTCAGATGACAACTTTGCAACCATCATCAAGGCTGTGTCAAATGGGCGAAATGTATACAGGAACATAAAGAATGCGATACTGTTCCTGCTGTCAGGAAACACAGCTGGAATACTGGCGGTGCTTTATACCTCTATAGCTGCCCTGCCTGTTCCGTTTGCACCTGTACATCTGTTGTTCATCAACCTGCTCACAGATTCTCTTCCTGCGCTTGCGATAGGAATGGAGCCGGCTGATCCATCGCTGCTCTCAGAAAAACCGAGGGATCCTAAGAAGGGAATACTGACATCTGACTTTATGGCAAAGATGCTCTCGGAGGGCCTTCTCATCGCTATAGCGACCATGACAGCATTCCATTTTGGCCTGCTGGTGAGTCCGGCAAAAGCCACTACCATGGCATTTGCAACACTGACACTTGCCAGATTGTTCCACGGTTTTAACTGCAGAAGTGAGGAGTCGATGTTTAAGCTGGGATTTAGATCAAATAAATACAGCGTATATGCATTTTTAGCCGGAGTGGCATTTCTGGCTTCGGTCCTGTTCATACCGGGACTTCACAGTTTGTTCAGCGTGGTAAGTCTTGGAGCGGCTGATGTGCTGAAGATAGCGGGACTTGCATTTGCACCGACTGCGATAATACAGATCATTAAGGTCATACAGGACAAGAGGAGATAGATTGTATGTGGAGAATATGCACAGACTGTACGGTGAGAGTGACCTTAGGACTGTGGTCGTGTGGAAAAACATATATGCCTGCATAGAGAACTGTATGGATGTGTGCGAGTATGCGGCGGATATTGTGAACACGGTGATCATGAAAAATTCATAGGATGAGATTCCTGCAAAAATAATAGTCAATAGAAATATTTACGAAATATTTTCAGATTGAATTAAAAAATTTGTTATATTTATCAAAATTTAGAAAATGCAGAATATTCTATTGAATAAAATCCGAGTGAGAATATAATAATCAAAGGGTTAAAGGGTGGTTTGAATATACAGAGTAACTATATCTGTGTATCGAACCTCCTTTTTTATGAAAAGGCCCAATATGTGGAGACTGTATACAGGCATGTATACCAAAGTTGTGAATCGTTGCTCCATATGTGAATGATAAATATATAGAAGGAAGACAAAAAAGATGAAATATTTGAAGCAGTTTCTTATAATCCTCGCCATCTCATTTATCGGTGAGATACTTAAGTATATAGTTCCGCTACCGATTCCGGCGAGTATATATGGCATGGTGATCATGTTCATCTGTCTGCAGACCAAGATCCTCAAGCTGGACGATGTGAAGAGTGTGGGCAAATTTCTCATAGAGATCATGCCGGTCATGTTCATACCTGCCGGTGTGGGTCTTATGTCATCGTGGGGAACGCTTAAGCCTGTGCTTGTGCCAGTCAGCGTCATAACGGTGGTCGTCATCATCACGGTCATGCTTGCTTCAGGCTGGGTATCACAGCTTATAATAAGGAGAGACAGGAAGAAGGAGACTGAAAATGAGTGATCTGTTTGAATCGTCTATATTTGCAGGGGTGACTATAAGCCTCCTGGCATATATGTTTGGAAGTGTACTTAAAAAGAAACTTAAGATAGCTATACTTAACCCACTGCTGGTGTCCATCATAGTGACTATAGTGGTGCTGGTTGTGGCTGACGTGGATTACGATGTGTACAATGAAGGCGCAAAGTATCTGAGCTGGTTTCTCACACCGGCTACAGTGTGCCTTGCAATACCACTCTATGAGCAGTGGGAACTTTTAAAGCACAATTATAAGGCTGTGCTCGGCGGTATAGTTGCCGGAGTTATAACGAGTCTGACTACAGTGCTTGTGTTGAGCAAGGTCATGGGACTTTCCCATAAAGATTATGTGACACTTCTTCCGAAGTCCATAACCACAGCTATCGGAATGGGTGTTTCGGAGGAGCTTGGCGGATATGTGACGATCACGGTTGCAGTCATAGTTGTGACCGGAGTGATCGGCAATATAATCGGAGAGATCGTATTCAAGATATTCCGTATCGAAGAGCCTATATCCAAGGGACTTGCTTTCGGATCATCAGCCCATGCCATAGGAACTGCCAAGGCGATGGAGATCGGTGAGGTTGAAGGTGCCATGAGCAGTTTGTCGATTGCAGTTACGGGAATACTTACGGTTATACTTGCGTCGGTGTATTCGCATTTTATGTAATAGATATAATTGAAGAGAGTTATGCTTTTCGTATTTCCCTGAGCTTATACGCAGCCATGAGCTGGAATCTGACCTCCGCATCGGAGAGATCATATTTCAGCTCTTCTTTTATTATCCGGAGTCTGTAATTTATCGTATTCCTGTGGCAGAACATTTTCTCGGAGATAAGCTGAACACTGCCGCTGCACTTAAGATATTCGTACAGGGTGTCCGTAAGCGATGAATGATGGGTCTTGTCGTACTCAAGGACTTTTTCAAGCTGTTCCGTGACAAATGCGTGTATGAGCCGGGTGTCATCAACCTCCAGAAGAATACGCATGAATCCAAGGTTGTTGTAATCACAATATATGTTGTCTGCAGCAAATTCCCTTGCGGAAACTGCACGGTGGTAACTTTGGGGCAGTTCTGTAAGGGACAAGACCGGGCTTCCGGAACCCATATGTATGCTGTGATCCGGAAATCGTGCCGCCAGAGCCTCTGCGATGTCGTTGCATTTGTCTGCGATGGACCCGGAGGAAGGGCATCTCAGGATAACTGTCGGGCTGTCATCATATACAAATGCATGAAAGACAAGATCTGTATTGTTGCAGACCTTTTGCAGAATATACATGAACTCGTCCGTTGCTTCTGTATCGATGGACAGAACGTTGTAGAAGCCATTGTTGAATCCGGAGCCTTTTATTGTGTCAGTCTGCTCGTCGGTCAGGAAATTCCCCATGAGAATATTCTGGAATGCTGCGGTCATGTTGCCATCATCCCTGGAGTCTTCAAATATTCGGTTGTAGTAGTCGTGGGTTATATCAAAAATCCTTGTGTCCCATGGCATGGTGAACAGCGGGAACGAATATCGGTGGCACAGCCTGACAATCTCATCGGTTATGTCCTCCTCAAATATATATCTGCCGGTATTCAGAATGAGTCCGCAGGTTCCCCTCTTTATGAGCTCCTTGATAAATGCCCTGAGCCAGTCCTCGCGTTCACCGGAGGTCACACCGGTTGTGATGATGAGTTCTCCTCCGTTCAAAAATGTGGATGTAGATATATCCTCTGATATGTATACCCAGCTTACGATGTTTTCCATTCCCTTTCCACCGGATATCAGGTTGAGGTTGTATTTCCGCTTGGTATCATAGTACAGATCTCTCAGAAAAATAGCCATGTCAGTGTCCCTTCCTGTATTGCACGCACATATATTTCCATGTAAACATATATTATAAGTTATTATCATTGCATATGAGGTGCATGTCAATGATAAAAATGTGCTGTGAGCACAAATGCGTTCTAATATTTTGTGCCTAGGGAATATGGCATAACATCTCTGGTTGTGCGATTCTATATGCATAGTTAAAAAGACAGCCGGTGTTTCAGAAATAAAACCCATAATCTGAAGTGAGGTCAATATAGGCCCAAAGGGGCCAGACCCCATTTAACACGTTAATGCAGTAAAAGGGGTCAGACCCCATTTAACACGTTAATGCAAGAAAGAGGGTCTGACCCCGATGTGGTATCTTTGGTGCACAGGCTGCTGGTTGAAAAAATAAAGGAGGATAAAATTATGCTTAGAACAGATTTACCAGAGATAATCACAGAGACTCTGCCGGGACCAAAGGCAGCAGAGGTTATAAAGAGAAGAGAGAAGGCTGTGCCATCAGCCATCAGATGCGCGTACCCTGTCGTTATAGATAAAGGTGAAGGAGCTATGATACAGGATGTGGATGGCAACAAGTTCCTCGACTGGATAGGTGGCGTCGGAGTCCTGAATATCGGATTCTCACAGCCGGAGGTCGTTGAGGCTGTCAAGGCGCAGGCTGACAAATATTTTCACGGCATGTTCAATGTGGTTACCCATGAGGGATATGTGGCACTTGCTGAGAAGCTTGCGTCCATCGCACCGGTAAAGGGCAACGAGAGGAAAGTGTTCTTTGCAAACAGTGGAGCTGAGGCTGATGAGAATGCTGTCAAGGTCGCAAAGAGCTTTACAAAGAGACCAAATATCATCGTATTTTCGGGAGCTTTCCATGGCAGAACACATTACACGATGGCCATGACATCCAAGAAGGCTTATGCAAAGGGGATGGGTGAGCTTGCAAATGGAGTGTTCAGGGCACAGTTCCCATATTACTACAGGAATCCTGAGGGAATGCCACAGGAGGCAGCTCTTGATTACTATATGAATTCGCTTACAGATGTATTTGAACAGTGCGCAGCTGCAGATACCATTGCGGCAGTTGTTGTTGAACCTCTTCAGGGCGAGGGTGGTTTCATACCTGCACCTATCGAGTGGGTAAAGGCTGTCAGAAAGCTCTGTGATGATCATGGAATCCTTCTTATTGCGGATGAGGTACAGAGTGGTTTCTGCAGAACAGGAAGAATGTTTGCCAGTGTATATTGGCAGGAGGCAGGCGTACAGCCTGATATCATAGCAACAGCCAAGTCTATAGCAGCAGGTGTTCCGCTGTCAGCCATCATCGCAAGATCAGAGATCATGGAGGCTGTTGCTCCTGGAACAATAGGCGGTACATACTGTGGAAATCCGCTTGCCTGTGCAGCAGCCCTCAAGACTATCGAGATCATGGAGAGAGATGATCTTGCAGGACGTTCGTGTGAGATCGGTGAGAAGGTTGTGGCAAGATACAATGAGCTCAAGGAGAAGTATGAGTGCGTTGGCGATGTCAGAGGACTCGGTGGAATGGTAGGAATAGAGTTTGTCAAGGATAAGAAGACCAAGGAGCCTGCTCCTGAGCTTACATCTGCGGTCATCACTGAGTGCTGGAAGCACGGCTTGTTAGTTGAGGGCGCCGGAACCTACAATAATGTCATAAGATTCCTTGCACCGCTTGTTATCACAGATGAGCAGCTTGCCGCCGGCCTTGATATCTTCGAGGCAGCAGTGGAGGCAGCATTTAAGTAGATGCTTGAAAAAGCAGAAGATACACGACATAATATATCACAAGGAGGACCCGCGTAAGCGGGAGATGCCTTGTGATAACGCGGGCGCCGCACGGAGTGCATAGGAATGCGCCCGCTCAATAATATATCACAAGGAGGACCCGCGTAAGCGGGAGATGCCTTGTGATAATGCGTAAGCGGGAGGAGTGCTATGGATTATTTATCTCATAATGTTGCTGTGAATCTGAATAGAATGAGGACCTCCAAAGGTATGAGTCTGGACGTGCTCTCTGAGCAGACGGGTGTCAGCAAGAGCATGCTGGCGCAGATTGAGAGGGGCACTGCTAATCCGTCTCTGGGTGTCATGGGCAAGATAGCCAGCGGCCTCAGAGTTGAGTTTCATGAACTTATTGATCCGCCGCCCATGGAGGCCTGTCTTGTGGATCCAGAGGAGCTCGTTCCGATCAAGGAGGCAAAGGGACAGTATAAAGTGTGGACGTGTTTTCCGTATGAGGACAGCCATGAGGTGGAGATATATCGTATAGACATTGAGCCGGGAGGCACATATGTCAGTGGCTCCCATGGTGAGAAGACAAGAGAATACCTGTCGGTTACAGAGGGTGTTCTGACTGTTGAGGCTGGTGATACAAAACAGAATGTCGGCAAGAACCAGATATACAGGTTTGAGACTGATAAGGTTCATGTGTACAGCAACGATGGGAATGAAAAGGTGAGCTGTATATGTGTATTCCTGGACTATCACTAACATGAAAATATGAGTGGTATTAAGTGCAAAATAATGTACATACAATGTGGTTGTAAAAGATTATCATTTGTCCAATATAATGCACAAAATGTTCAATAAAATAATGCTCTAAAGCGCATGGTAATACAAATAAAGTCAGATAATAAGCCAATCTTAAGAAAATTAAGAAAAGGTGTTGACATGTATTATATTGAGTGGTATCTTAAGTGTGTCAAATATAAAGAACAAGAATTTAAGGCAAAGGAGCCTGGACGAATATTCGTCCGCTGTCTCCTTTGCCTTTTTTGATGCTTGGGGACAAAAGCTATCCGGCACCATGATTCTTCTAAATTTTACGAATGTAGTGGAGGTAAGGATTATGAAATTAAAAGACACAGGATTAACATTTCAGGACATCAAGGACAAGGTAGACAAGTACATGATCGAGACATATGAGCGTTTCGATTTCCTCGCTGAGACAGCAAAGGATATGTATATATATGATGAGAACGGCAACGGATATCTTGATTTCTATGCCGGAATCGCTGTAAACAGTGCAGGTAACTGCAATGAGAAGGTTGTTGAGGCTGTCAAGGATCAGGTCGGTGACATCATGCACACATTCAACTATCCTTACACAATTCCACAGGCACTGCTTGCTGAGAAAGTTTGTACAACAATCGGAATGGACAAGATATTCTTCCAGAACTCAGGAACAGAGGCCAATGAGGCTATGATCAAGATGGCCCGTAAGTATGGTATTGAGAAGTATGGTCCAAACCGTTACCATATCGTAACTGCAAAGCAGGGATTTCACGGAAGAACATTCGGTGCCATGTCAGCAACAGGTCAGCCGGGAAATGGCTGCCAGGTAGGATTTGGTCCTATGACATACGGCTTCTCATATGCACCTTACAACGACCTTCAGGCATTCAAGGATGCATGTACAGAGAACACGATAGCGATCATGGTTGAGCCTGTACAGGGCGAGGGCGGTGTACATCCCGCAACAATGGAATTCATGAAGGGACTCAGAGAGTTCTGTGATGAGAACGATATGCTTCTCCTTATAGATGAGGTACAGACAGGCTGGTGCAGAACAGGAAATATCATGTCATACATGAATTACGGAATCAAGCCGGATATCGTATCCATGGCAAAGGCTCTCGGCGGCGGAATGCCGATTGGAGCTATATGTGCAACCGCTGAGGTTGCAAAGGCATTTACACCTGGTTCACATGGAACAACATTTGGTGGACATCCTGTATCATGTGCAGCAGCACTTGCAGAGGTAAATGAGCTGCTTGACAGAGATCTTGCAGGAAATGCAAAGAAGGTGGGAGATTACTTCGCAGCAAAGCTTGAGAAGATCCCACATGTAAAGGAAGTAAGACATCAGGGTCTCCTGGTTGGTGTTGAGTTTGATGATACGATCGGCGGTGTGGATGTAAAGCATGGATGCCTTGACAGAAAGCTTCTGATCACAGCCATCGGAGCTCATATAATCCGTATGATCCCACCACTTATCGTGAACGAAGAGCAGTGTGATAAGGCTGTTGAGATCATCACAGATGCAGTGGCAGAATTAAGTAAATAGGGGAAATGCGAAGCCCCTGGAAGGAGCGATGTAGATGAAACATTTTGTTGTGACCGTTGGATGTGAATATGGCAGCGGTGGAATAGAGATTGGCAAGATGGTAGCGAAATCTCTGGGAGTTGAGTATTACGACAGAGATCTGATAGATAAGGTCGTTGAGGAGATTGGCGTTGACAGAGATCTTGTCAAGAAGGCGGATCAGGGCGAGACAGTCAAGTATGAATTTGATACAAGCTTTGGACCGCGATATGCAAACCTTACAAACAGGGTTATTTATAAGCAGTTTGAGGTTATCAATAAATTTGCAGAGAAATCTTCCTGTATCATCATAGGACGGTGCAGCAATTATATACTCAGGGACAGGGAGGACTGTCTGAATGTATTCATATATGCACCTACAGAAAAGAGGATACAGTATGTCATGGAGAAGAAGGGGCTTGATCATGACAAGGCGGCTGAGCTTGTCAAGTACAACGATGGAATGCTTAGTTCCAGATATAACTACATGACAGGCGGAGATATGAGAGACTGCAGCATGCGAGACATGATGATAGACTCCAGTGTACTTGGTCTTGAGAAAACTGCAAAGTACATACTTCAGATGATAGATCTGAGATTTGAGGATTAAGCATAAAAGAAATTGTGAATTAACATATATATGCAATTCCAACTACATCGCGAATATAGAAAATGACAATGGCGTCAGATGAACACGGAAAGTGTGATTTCTGACGCCATTTTTTTTACATTTTAACAAACTGTGGATGGTGTGCTTGGATGTATTAGAAAGGATGATATTATGGCAGGAAAAAAATCAGAATTTGATAAAGTATTTTCTGCCTGGGACATACTGGTGATAGCCTTTGGAGCCATGATCGGCTGGGGCTGGGTAGTATCCTCAGGCGACTGGATCACGAGAGGCGGAGTAATAGGAGCGGCCATCGGATTTGCACTTGGCGGTGTGATGGTATTCTTTGTTGGACTCACATATGCAGAGCTTACAGCAGCCATGCCTCAGTGCGGCGGCGAGCATGTGTTCAGCTATAAGGCTATGGGACCTATAGGTTCTTACATATGTACATGGGCTATCATACTTGGATATGTCAGTGTTGTATGTTTCGAGGCGTGTGCACTTCCAACCATAATCACTTATATATATCCAAAGTTCCTTCAGGGATATCTGTACACGGTGGCAGGTTTTGATATCTATGCATCGTGGCTTGCAGTTGCAATAATAGTTGCGATATTTATAACATATATCAATATCAAGGGCGCGAAGACAGCAGCACTTCTGCAGACTATACTTACAGTTGTTATCGGTGGTGTTGGTATTCTCCTCATAGTTGCATCAGTTGTGACAGGAGATGCTTCAAACCTTGACGGACAGATGTTCAACGGAGATTCCACAGGGGAGGTATT
>OGXW01000314.1_pt1 | contig 35613 bp, 33 predicted proteins | sample 1576341 | NCBI WGS metagenome assembly OGXW01 (sample SAMEA3541592, study PRJEB24748) | human gut metagenome | biome: human gut; feature: human-associated habitat; material: faeces | place: China | collected 2012
CCGTTACAGGTGCAGCTACAGTTATCCTTGCTATGGGAGCAGGTAAAGCCGGTGCAAAAGGTATCGACGAATATCTGAAAAATAAATAAGCAGAAAGTCTGTTTATAAACAGATCCTCCGACTGTGTTTTCTGATGCAGCCGGAGGATTTTTTTTCTTGCAGATCAAAAAAAGAACATTTGTTTGAAACTTTTGCCAAGTGAAGATTGTAAGTTTTACTCAGTTATGCTATAATGTGTTGGAAAAAATTTAAGAAAAGGAAATATCATTATGTCAGTGATACATGCGATTATATTGGGAATCATTCAGGGAATCACCGAATTTCTGCCGGTGAGCAGTTTCGGACATCTCTGTGGAGTGCAGGATCTTTTGGGCGGTACCAGAGGCTCCGGTGTGCTTTTTGAAGTGATGCTCCATCTGGGAACTATGATAGCTCTGATCCTTGTTTTTCTGAAGGATATCAAGAAGATCGGGATCGAGCTGATCGGAATGATACTGGATCTGATCGGAAATGCCAATATTTTTCTCTATAACCGTAGGACTGGGAAAGAGCTTACCTACGCAAAGATCATAAGCGGAACTTACCGGAAGCTTACTGCCCTGATCATGGTATCCACCATTCCTACAGTCCTGATCGGATATCAGTGCAAACGACTTGTTGTGCGAAGCGCATCCTCACACATGTTTTCCGGGATCGGAATCCTTCTTACAGGTGTGATCCTCCTTGTTGTGGACTACAGTAATGTCAATGGCAGCAAGGGAACAAAAGAAACCAGCTTCGGAGATGCTATGTGGATGGGTATCTGCCAGGGTCTTTCTGTGTTTCCGGGACTTTCCAGGCTTGGACTTACCATGAGCGCAGGACTTTTCTGCGGCCTCGGACGGAAGTTTGCAGTGAAATATTCGCTGCTGATGAGCATTCCGGCTGTGGTGGGAGCTTTTTTTGTGGAGATGGGAGAGTTCACTTCTGTTCATATGACTGTTGGCCAGGGATTTACTTATGTTCTTGGAATGATCGTGGCCGGGATCACAGGCTATCTGGTGATCCGTTTTATGCTTAAGCTTTCGAATCAGGTCAGACTGCGTTATTTTGCATTTTATTCTTTTGCAGCCGGAATCCTTATTCTGGCAGCGAATTATATTTGATATCAACTGGGAGGAGTCTGACAATGGCAGCTTCAAAAACGACAAAAAAAAGAAAAAGAAAACCTGCGGCGAAGCAGCAGCCTGTCGGTAACCGCTTTCAGACAGAGATCCTGATCCTTGTGATGTTTGCGGCCTGCCTGATCCTGATGATCAGTGCATTTGGTATGGGAGGGATCGTAGGAAATGCCATCAGTGCCGTATGCTTTGGCATCATGGGACTTTGTGCATATATTTTCCCAATCCTGCTTTTTGCTGGAGTTACGTTCCTGATCGTGAACAATACCAACCGCCTTGCCTACAAAAAGGTACTGGCAGGCGTGGTATTTTTTGTGTTCCTCTGCGGCTTTTTTCAGCTGATCACAGAGGGCTATACGCCAAGTACCACGTTTTCGGATTATTATTCACTGAGTTCGGAATACCGTACCGGCGGTGGAGTATTCGGTGGTGCAGTATGTATTTCCACAGCATCCGCTTTTGGCGTTGTGGGCGGAACTGTGATCATCGTTCTGGTGCTTCTTGTGTCTCTCATCATCATAACACAGAGATCCTTCTTCGGATTTATGAATAAGATCTTGGACTTTTTTACAGATGCAGCAAGAGAGGGCAGAGAAGCTTATCTTGAGGGACAGCCGGACAGAGAAAAGCAGAAGGAGCTTCGCAGAAAGATCCGTGCGGAAAAAAGAGCGGAGAAGATCCGCCGGCTGGAAGAAGAGCTGGAGGAAGAAGAACTTGCCCTTACAGAGAAAGATCCGGAAAATATCTCAAAAAAACAAAAGAAAAAAACAAGAAGATCGCAGAAAGAAAGACAGGCTGCGGTGAAGGCGAACCGGGAAGGAGAATTTAATCTTCCTTCTTTCCTTGATGAACAAAAGGCTGTACTTCCGGCAGATACAGATCTGACAGAAGAGGATCCGGGGCTTGATGAGAAACCGGAGGAGCATGCTCAGCCGCTTGAATTCCAGATCCACCGTTCACAGCCGCAGCCGGCCCGGGAAGAGTCGGAGGAGCCGGATTTCGAAAGAGAAATGCAGGAAGCCGAAGAGGAGGATGCCTATGCCGGCTACGAGGATGTAGATATTCCCGAGATGCAGCAGATCCTGCCGGCAAAGACAGCTGCAGCAGCAAAAGCTTCCCGGGAAACAGGAAAGGCAGCCGTTCCCGCTGAGATAAAGGAGGATCCTCAGCCGGAAGCTGAACAGAAGGCATCCCATCAGCCCTCCAGAAACCCGAAGTCATCTCAGACAGAGATCGAGCATGGGATCAGAAATATCCAGCATGAGATCAGCCAGGGAGAAGCTCCGGAGAAGAAACCATATCAGTATCCGCCGCTGAAGCTTCTGAAGCGCGGAGATGGCAGATCTCAGGGAGATTCCGATGCACATCTGCGCAAAACAGCGCAGAAGCTTCAGGAAACCCTGCATAATTTCGGCGTCAATGTAACCGTTACCAATGTGAGCTGCGGACCTACCGTTACCCGCTATGAGCTGCAGCCGGAAATGGGTGTGAAGGTCAGCAAGATCGTTGGTCTTTCCGATGATATCAAGCTGAATCTTGCTACACCGGATATCCGCATCGAAGCACCGATACCGGGAAAGGCAGCCGTGGGGATCGAGGTTCCGAACAAGGAGAACAGCCCGGTCATGCTGAGGGATCTTCTTCAGTCAGAGGAGTTTAAAAATGCAAAATCCAAGCTGTCCTTTGCAGCAGGTAAGGATATTGCCGGAAAACCGGTAGTGGCAGATATTGCCAAGATGCCGCATCTTCTTATCGCCGGAGCAACCGGCTCCGGAAAATCTGTCTGCATCAATACGTTGATCATCAGCATCCTTTATAAGGCTACACCGGATGAGGTGCGTCTGATCATGATCGATCCGAAGGTGGTGGAGCTCAGTGTATATAACGGGATCCCGCACCTGTTCATTCCGGTGGTCACAGATCCGAAGAAAGCGGCCGGTGCGCTGAACTGGGCTGTTTCCGAGATGACCAGCCGTTACAATGCCTTTGCGGAATATGGGGTACGTAATCTTGGAGAATATAACAAAAAGGTTGCCAATATGCGAGTCCCGGAGGGAGAAAAGGCACCTGAGAAGATGCCGCAGATCGTGATCATCGTGGACGAGCTTGCGGATCTTATGATGGTTGCGCCGGGAGAAGTTGAGGATGCGATCTGCCGTCTGGCCCAGCTGGCACGTGCAGCAGGTATCCATCTGATCATTGCTACCCAGAGACCATCGGTCAATGTCATCACAGGTTTGATCAAGGCCAATATGCCGTCCAGGATCGCATTTTCCGTATCTTCCGGTGTGGATTCCAGGACGATCCTGGATATGAACGGTGCCGAGAAGCTTCTTGGCAAGGGCGATATGCTGTTTTATCCTCAGGGGTATCAGAAGCCGGCCAGACTGCAGGGCGCTTTTGTTTCAGATGAGGAGGTCAGTGCAGTCGTAGAATATGTTTCTGACAAAAATCAGGGTGCTGTTTATGATACCTCCATTGAGAAGCAGGTCAATACAGTCGGTGTCCCGGGAGGAGCCGGCGGCGGTGACAGAGATGTCTATTTTACAGAAGCCGGTAAATTTATCATTGAGAAGGAAAAGGCCTCCATCGGTATGCTCCAGCGTATGTTCAAGATCGGATTTAACCGTGCGGCAAGGATCATGGATCAGCTTTGTGACGCAGGAGTGGTAGGTCCGGAGGAAGGAACCAAGCCAAGGAAGGTTTTGATGTCAGCAGAAGAATTTGAGAATTATCTGGAGGAGAACGGCGGATGAAAATAAGTATCCTGACAGTAGGGAAGATCAAGGAAAAATATCTGCGGGATGCCATTGCGGAGTATTCCAAGCGCCTCGGGCGTTACTGCAAGCTGGAGATCATAGAAGTGTCCGACGAAAAAACGCCGGATAATGCCAGCGAAACGGTAGAAGATGCCATTCGGAACAAGGAAGGGGAGCGTCTTCTTAAATATATCCGGGATGATGCGTTTGTGATCACTCTGGAGATCGGAGGCGAACAGCTGACCTCTGAGAACTTCGCACGGAAGATCAACGAGCTGGGAATACGTGGGACCAGCCATATCCAGTTTGTGATCGGCGGCTCTATCGGTCTTGGAAAAGAAGTACTGAAGAGATCAGACTATGCTTTAAGCTTTTCGAAGATGACATTTCCTCATCAGCTGATGCGTGTGATCCTTCTGGAACAGATCTACCGCAGCTATCGTATCATCAGCGGAGAGCCCTATCATAAATAATATCATACTACATATTTGCAAATATCTTGACAATTTTCGGATATGTAGTATGATAAAAAAAGAGTAGCACTCGAAGCTCAAGAGTGCTAATAATCACAGAAAGAAGGAAATGAATATGGCATTAAAACCAGTTGCAGACAGAGTTATCGTAAAATATTTTGAGACAGAAGACAAAACCGCATCCGGCATCGTACTTCCGGACAGCTCCAAGGAGAAAACCCAGCAGGCAGAGGTTATCGCAGTAGGTGGCGGTAAGGTCGTAGACGGTAAAGAAGTACCGGTACAGGTAAAGCCAGGTGACCGTGTGATCTACGGAAAATACACAGGAACTGAGATCAAATATGAGGGTGAGAAATATCTGGTGATCAACGCTGATGATATCATTGCCATCGTAAAAGACTGATGAAGAATTTTTATCGTAATTTTCTGAAATTATGCTCCATGCTGGTGCTGCAGAATGTAGTGACCTTAAGTGTCAATCTTGCTGACAACATTATGCTTGGAGCCTTCAGCGAAACTGCATTATCCGGTGTGACCACCGTAAACCAGGTACAGTTCGTCTTTCAGCAGCTGCTTATGGCGCTGGGAGACGGACTTGTCATATTCGGAAGTCAGTACTGGGGAAAGAAAGAGACAGAGCCGGTAAGGAAGATCGGTGCCTGGGCCATGCGCACAGGCTTTTTTATTGCCCTTGTGCTGTTTATCCTGGCCAGCCTTTTTCCAACACAGCTGCTGGGGCTTTTTACAACAGACCAGACGATTATCGAAGCCGGCTGTTCCTATCTGGCGATCATCCGGTTTACTTACTTTTTCTTTGCGGTGACGCAGATTCTGCTTGCTACACTGCGTTGTGTGGAAATTGCAGGGGTTGCCTTCGGGCTTTCGGTAATGACTCTTGTGATCAACTGCAGCATAAACTGGATCCTGATCTACGGACATTTTGGTGCACCCAGGATGGGAGCCGCAGGAGCTGCTGTGGGAACACTGACTGCCCGTATTGCGGAGATCTGTGTTCTGATCATCTATATTCGTAAAAAACAGAGCTGGATTGGCATTTGTATCCGGGATTATCTGCATTCAGACCTAAGGTTCGGAAGGAAATATTATAAGGTAGTATGTCCATTGCTGGTTCTCCAGGGACTCTGGGGCGTGAATACGGCTCTTCAGACAGCAATCCTGGGACATATGACAGCAGCAGCCATTGCCGCCAACAGTGCAGCCTCCAATCTGTTTTTGATGGTGAAATCCGCTGCTGTGGGAGCCGCCTCCGCTGCATCAGTTACCATGGGAAAAACCATCGGTTCCGGGAACCTGGAACTCGCGAAGGTTTATTCCAAAAAGCTCCAGAAATTATTTGTAGTCATGGGACTCACCTGTGGTATCCTTCTTTTCTTTATCCGGATCCCGGTGCTGAGCCTGTATCAGCTTTCGCCGGAAACGAGAGAGATGGCCAATACTTTTCTTATCATTTTAAGTGTGGTAATGGTAGGGATGTCCTATCAGATGCCGACAAACGGTGGTATTATCCGGGGAAGCGGAAGCATCGCCTATTCCATGAAGGTGGATTTGATCAGTACCTGGGGGATCGTGATCCCTCTGTCCATGTTTATGGCATTTGTAGTCAAGGCATCTCCGGCAGTGGTGGTATGCTGCCTGAATGCAGATCAGATTTTTAAATGCGTGCCTGCATTTTTGAAGTGCAATTACGGACACTGGATCAAAAATATGACGAATTAAGGAAATATATATATAGCAGAGGCAAGATACAGAAAATTTATCTTGACGCCTGTGTGATCTGTATGTAGAATAAATACAAGCTTTAACGAAATGCAGTAAAAAAATCTCTGAAGAGCCAGGGACAGCTTGACAAAGGTAATATGGTATAGTATTATCTTGCATATATCATATTAAACTGGTAGGAAAAGAGGAATACTCACTGAAACACAGGAGGAACAGGAAATGAGAAAAAAAGTACTGGCAGCGCTTCTGGCAGCTGCAGTGGCAGGAACAACTGTTATGTCAGGAATGACTGTTTTTGCAGCAGAAACAGAAGGAACCAAGGCGGAAGGCGGAAATATTACCATTGCAGAAACAGCAGATCCGCAGAACATCAATCCGCTTTATGTTGTGGATCAGACAAGCTTCGATATGATGCAGGCACTGTACAGCCCGTTTTTTGAGATCGTGAACGGAGAGATGTATTACGGAAACGGACTTTGCGAAAGTGTAACAGCCAATGATGATGCCAGCGAATTCACACTGAAGCTCAAAGACGGACTGAAATGGCATGATGGTCAGCCGATCACAGCCGATGATGTGGTATTCACCATGCAGGTGCTGGTAGATGAGAAGCAGAATGTTCCGTACTCTTCTTACGGATACGTTAATGACAAGGCAGTAGAGGCAGAGAAGGTTGATGACCTTACAGTCAAGCTTTCCCTTGGATCATCTTCCGCAGGATTTCTTGGCGGACTGAGCCAGGTTTACTGTATTCCGAAGCATATTTATGACGGCGTGGAGAATATCGGAGAAAGTGATCTCAACAATGAACCGGTAGGAAGCGGTCCTTTTAAGTTCGAGGAATACAAATCCGGAGAGTATTATAAAGTAACAAAATTCGATGACTATTTTGATGATGTAAATCTGGATTCCATCACCTTCAAGATCGTAAAGGATTCCAGCTCCGCCAATGCGGCACTTGCAAGCGGAGATCTGGATGCACGTCTGATCAGCGCAGATGATTACGATACCGTCAGTGCTTACGATAACGTAAACATCAATACCTATAATTCCGGACGTGTCAACGCCATGTTCATGAATGAGTTGAACGAAGATCTTCAGGATGTAAAGGTACGTCAGGCGATCGCATACGCACTGAATAAAGAGGAGTTCTGTCAGTTTGCTTTCCTTTCCGAGGATTATGCAGAGCCTGCAGATTCTATTTTTACACCGGATACACTCTACTATACAAAACCGGACAATACCTACGACAATGATCCGGCTAAAGCACAGGAGCTCCTTTCCGAAGCAGGAAAGACAAGTCTTTCTCTGAACCTGATGTATATCTCCACAGATAAGACAATGGAGAGTGAGGCTCTGTATGTACAGTCTGCCCTTGCCAATGTAGGAATCACCATCAATCTTCTTCCTACAGATGAGTCTACCTTCAAGAATAAGACAAAGGATACGGAGTGCACAGATTATGATCTGGTACTGAGCTTCTACACTCTGGGAGAAGAGCCGAGCCTTTATGCAGACATGAGTTCTTCCGTCAGCCGTTCCAACTATTCCAGGATCAAGGATACAGATCTGGATGCATTGTGGGAAGAGGGCAACAGCACTGCAGATGAGACAAAACGTGGCGAGATTTATAAGGAGATCCAGAATACGATCAATGATAACATGTATATCTATCCGATCGCTTATTCCAATGGTTTCTATGCGGTAAGTAAAGATTTCGGAGGCTTTGATGAATGTCTGTTAAAAACTATTTATTATGATTATTCCAAGATCTACACATTGGAGAAATAAATAATTTTATAGCGGATGAATACCGGAAACAGAAAGAGGCTGACGCGTTTTTGCGCCAGCCGATTTCCTGTTTTCGGGGAAAATAAAGGAGGTACATTTTGAAGAAGATCGTAAACCGTCTGATACAGTGTATTCTGACACTGTTTATTGTCTCTGTTCTCTGCTTTGCACTGACAAAAGCAGCGCCCGGAGATCCTGTCCTGACTTATGTGGAACCAAATATGAGTGAAGAATATATCCAGAACCTGAGAGAAAGCCTGGGACTTACAAAGCCTGTCTATGAGCAGTACTTTCTGTGGCTGGGAAGGATCCTTCACGGGAATTTCGGAAATTCCCTGATGAATAACCGACCGGTCCTGACACAGATGCTGGAGAGGCTTCCCGCAACCGTGATCCTAATGGGAACCAGCATGCTGCTTGGTTTTCTCATTGCCATTGTACTGGGCCTGTATTCCGGAAAGAATAAAAATGGTGTTCTGGATAAGATCACCAGCATGTTCTGTTATGTAGGTATCTCCATTCCTACGTTCTGGTTCGGTATCATGCTGATCTATCTCTTCAGTGTGCATCTCCATATCCTGCCAAGTATCGGTATGCATTCAGACGGCAACCGTTCCTTAGGAGATCTGATCCTGCATATGGTCATGCCCTGCGCAGTTCTGACCTTTGCAAATGCTTCACAGTACATCCGGTATTTAAGAAGCAGTACCATTACGGAAATGTCCTCCGATTATGTTATGGTGCAGAAGGCTTATGGAATGAAAGAGTCTGGAATCCTTTTCCGGCATGTACTGAAAAATGCCATGCTTCCTATGATCACAGTTCTCGGAATGAGCCTGCAGTCTCTGGTTTCTGGTGCCATTATCACCGAGCAGGTTTTTGCATGGCCGGGAATCGGTCAGCTGGCAGTGACCGCTGTTATGCAGTATGATTATCCCCTGATCATGGGAATCACCATGTTTACCGCGCTTCTCGTGGTGCTCGGAAATCTTCTGGCAGATATCCTGTATGCTGTCTTTGATCCGAGGATCCGCAAAGCAGGATGTTAGGAGGTAAAGGGACATGAGAGAAAATATCTGGAAAAATATCAAACTTGGTTTTAAGACAAATAAACTTGCAGTGGCAGGTGCAGCAGCGATCATCCTGCTGGCACTGATCTCCATTTTTGCCTTTTTGTATCCGGTAGATCCCAATGCCATCAGCGCCACAGAGCGACTGAATGCTCCATCCATGGCACACTTTTTCGGTACGGATGATATGGGACGGGATTATCTGGCTCGCTGTATTTACGGAGGAAGAGCATCCCTTCTGGTGGGCTTCCTTTCCATGGTGCTTTCTACAGCCCTTGGTGTGATCATCGGTTCCATCAGCGGTTTTGTGGGAGGAACGGTGGATGCAGTGCTGATGCGTCTGGTGGATGCGCTGATGAGCCTTCCGACATTCCTGATCATGATCGTTATGAATGCCTTCCTGAAACCGGGACTTCAGAACATTGTCCTGATCATCGGCTTTCTGACCTGGATGAATATTGCCAGGATCGTCCGTGGCGAGACCATTTCCCTGAACGAGAGAGAGTATGTCATCTATGCAAAGATCTCCGGACAGAAGAAATTCTCCACCATTGTACATCATATCCTGCCTAACATCATGCCTACCATTATCGTGGCTGCAACCATGAACATTGCCAATGCCATCCTGATGGAATCTGCACTGAGCTTTTTCGGCCTGGGTATCCAGCCGCCTACGGCTTCCTGGGGAAGTATGCTGAGCAATGCACAGCGCTATATCCAGCAGGCACCGTATCTGGCTATTTTCCCCGGAATCCTGATCCTGATCACGGTCGTCAGTTTCAATTATCTGGGAGAAGTATTAAGAAAAGTATTCGAGCCCAAGTAAGGAGGACATTTACATATGGAAAAATTACTGGAAGTAAAAGATCTGAAGGTGTCTTTCTTTACAGACCTTGGAGAGACACAGGCAGTAAAAGGTGCAGGCTTTGCCATCGGTGAGGGGGATTTTTTCGGGATCGTAGGAGAGTCCGGAAGCGGAAAGAGCGTGACCACCAAATCCATTCTCCGTCTCGGACCATCCAACTGTAAGATCATGGGTGGTGAGATCCTGTTCCGGGGAGAAGATATCCTGAAAAAAAATGAAGCAGCGCTCCGTGAGATCCGCGGTGGTGAGATCGCCATGATCTTTCAGGATTCTCTTTCCGCACTGAATCCGGTTTACACTGTTGGCAATAAGATGGTAGAGCTGATCCGGCGCCATACCAATATGAACAAAAAAGAAGCAAAGGCCCGGGTGCTGGAGCTTCTCACAGCCGTTGGCATCACAGACCCGGAAAAGGCTATGAACAGATATCCTCACGAGCTTTCCGGCGGTATGCGCCAGCGTGTGATGATCGCCATGGCCATGAGCAGTGACCCGAAGATCCTGATCGCAGATGAGCCGACCACAGCCCTGGACGTTACGATCCAGGCTCAGATCCTTCATCTGCTTCTGGAACTTCAGAAAAAAAACAATATGAGCATCATCCTGATCACCCATGATCTGGGCGTTGTAGCGCAGACCTGTAAACGGGTAGCTGTCATGTGTGGTGGCTACGTGGTGGAAGAGGGAACTGTAGAAGAGATCTTTCTTCATCCGGGACATCCCTATACACAGGCACTGATCGCAAGCATGCCGCGGGTGGGAGGTACCTTTGAACAGTTTCTGGAGAGAGATCTTTCGGACGGAAATGGTGATCTGTGTCCCTTCCTGAATCGCTGTAAATATGCGGACAAAACCTGTGAAGCCTGTCTTCCGAAATATTATGAGGCTTCAGAGGGACACAGGATATTCTGTCACAGAAGGGAGGAGAAGAGATGAGCAAGCCCTTAATTGAAGTAAAAGATCTGAAAGTATATTTTAAACAGAAATCTCCGAAGCTTCTGTCCTTTAAGCCGGGCATACTGAAGGCTGTGGATCAGGTAAGCTTTTCTATTGAAAAGGGAAAAACCTTCGGTCTGGTAGGAGAATCCGGAAGCGGAAAATCTACTATCGGAAAGGCAATCTTACGTTATCATAAACCCACAGGCGGTGAGATTTTTTATGAAGGAACAGAGATCGGAGCCATGGGGGAAAAAGAACTGCTTCCATACCGCAAAAAAATGCAGTCCGTTTTTCAGGATCCCTATTCCTCTCTGGACCCAAGCCATACAGTGCAGGATATCATCTGTGAGCCTATGGCGATCCATAAAATGTACACGCAGAAAGAACGTAAGGAGCGTGCAAAAGAACTGATCCGCGTGGTTGGCCTCAAAGAGCAGGATCTTCTGAAGTATCCTCATGAGTTCTCCGGCGGACAGCGTCAGAGGATTTCCATTGCAAGAGCACTTTCCGTACAGCCGGAATTTGTAGTCTGCGATGAGCCTATTTCTGCGCTGGATGTTTCCCTGCAGGCCCAGATCGTTCAGATGCTTCAGGATCTTCAGGAAAAATACGGGCTGACCTATCTGTTCATCAGCCATCAGCTGCAGGTGGTCCAGAAAATCTGTGATGAGATCGGGGTGCTTTATCTTGGAAATCTCATGGAGATCGCAGATGCAGATAAGCTCTATTCCAATCCGCTGCATCCTTATACAAAAATGCTGATCTCCTCGATTCCGGTTCCGGACCCGAGAGTCAAAACTCTGGATCAGATCGTTACGGATACCGGAGTACAGTCCAGATCTATCGGGGGCTGCCGCTTCCATAACCGCTGTCCGTGGTGTGAGGAACGCTGCAGACAGGAAACCCCGGCACTTCGTCAGGTGGAGCCGGGACATATGGTAGCATGTCATAAATATCAGGAAAAGAAATAATCATAAAATACGGGAAGGTAAATAAAAAAGTGGACATAAATATATATAAAAACTATCTGGCGATCCTCCGTGAGGAGATGATCCCGGCTATGGGATGTACAGAACCTATTGCCCTGGCCTATGGTGCGGCAAGAGCAAGAGAGATCCTTGGAAAAGAGCCGGAGCGTATCGTGGCAAAATGTTCCGGAAATATCATCAAAAATGTGCGTTGTGTGATCATCCCCAATTCCGGGGGATTAAAGGGAATTCCTGCAGGTGTGATCCTTGGGGCGGTAGCAGGAGACGCTTCTCTGGATATGGAGGTTCTTTCCAAAGTCGATGATAAGGGCAGGGCACGCTGCCGGGAACTTCTGGAGGCAGATATCTGTAAGGTAGAGCTTCTGGATACGCCGGTGGTCCTTCACATTATCATCGAAATGTATGCCGGTGAAGATAGCGTCAGCCTGGAGATCAAATACGACCATATCAACGTGACCAGGATCAGCAAAAACGGGGAAATCCTCCTTGATGCAGACAAAGCTGTGGAAGAAAAGGAAGAGACGGACCGCGGCCTGTTAAATCTGGAGGATATTCGGGAATTTGCGGATACCGTAGAGCTTTCCGATGTAAGGGAACTTCTGGATGCGCAGATCAGAAGCAATATGGCCATTGCTCATGAGGGAATGACCGGAAAATACGGCCTGGGTATCGGGCGCGTGATCCGCGAAAATTATTCTCATGATATGCTTACCAGAATGAGAAGTCTTACTGCAGCAGCTTCTGAGGCACGTATGGGTGGCTGTGATATGCCGGTTGTCATCAATTCCGGAAGCGGAAATCAGGGAATTGCATGCTCTGTTCCGCTGATCGTCTATGCAAGAGAGATGGAGCTGCCGGATTACAGCCTCTACAGGGCCCTGGTGTTTTCCAATCTCCTCACAGTCTATCAGAAGCAATATATAGGGAAGCTGTCTGCCTTCTGCGGGGCGGTATCGGCCTCCTGTGCAGCCGGAGCTGCCATTACCTATATGGTAGGCGGAGATATTTCCCTGATCAAAAAAACGATCGAGAATACCCTTGCCAATATTCCGGGAATCATCTGTGATGGGGCCAAGATCTCCTGTGCTGCCAAGATCGCAGCCTGTCTTGACGCAGCCTTCCTGGCGCATCATCTTGCCATGAACGGGCAGTCTTATGCGCCTTATACAGGAATTCTCCAGGAAGAAACCGCAGAGACCATCAGCTGTGTGGGACAGATCGGAAAAGACGGCATGAAGGAAACAGACAGAGAGATCCTCAAGATCATGCTGGAGCATTGATCCGTATCGGAGACGGCACAGATTAAACAGAAAAGGTTGGATTTATGGACAACGAATTAAGAATTGCAATACTGATCGATGCAGATAATGTATCAGACAAATACATCAAGATCATCGTGGATGAAGTGGCAAACATCGGCATAGCCACCTACAAACGGATCTATGGAGACTGGACCAGTGCACGGCTTTCCTCCTGGAAAAAGGTTCTTCTGGAGGATTCCATCATTCCTATCCAGCAGTACAGCTATACCACCGGAAAAAACGCCACCGATTCGGCGATGATCATTGATGCCATGGATATTTTGTATTCCGGAAATGTGGATGGATATTGCATTGTTTCTTCGGACAGTGATTTCACCCGTCTGGCAGCAAGGCTCCGGGAATCCGGAATGCTGGTCCTGGGTATGGGTGAGGAGAAGACACCGAAGCCGTTTATTTCCGCATGCAACCAGTTTAAATATCTGGATCTTCTCTACCGCAACCAGCAGGAGGAAGAGAAGAAGGAAGATCTGGCTACTGCAGCAGAAGCTAAAAAATCCGGAAACAGCAGCAAACAGAGCAGCTCCGGCTCCAGGAAGAACAAAGATCTTAAGCGGGTACGCAAAGCCATTAATGCCATCATCGAGAAATTTTCTGATGAAGAGGGATGGCTTTCCTCCGGACAGTTGGGCGACCAGCTTGGGAAACGACTTCCGGATTTTGATGTGCGTAATTACGGATATTCCAAGCTGACCCCCTTTATCAAATCTTTGGGAAATTATGAGACAGGCAGGATCCCCACAGGAAGCGGAGGGAGAAAGCAGATCTATTTCCGGATGAAGGAGGATAAACAATGAAGAATTATCTGGCACCTATGGAGGGCGTAACCAACTGGGTTTACCGGAATGCATATCATGACTGTTTTTATCCCATGGATAAATACTTTACTCCCTTCATCACTGCCAAGCCCAATAAACGTCTCAGCAGCAAGGAGATCAAAGAGGTATCACCGGAAACCAACGGAGATCTTCCGGTGATACCTCAGGTCCTGACCAACAATGCGGAGGATTTTGTGAAAACAGCTCATATCTTCCGGGATGAATACGGACACAGGGAAGTGAATCTCAATCTGGGATGCCCCTCGGGAACTGTCACAGCCAAGGGAAAGGGTGCCGGTTTCCTGGGCGAGCCGGATAAGCTGGAACGTTTTCTGGATGAGATCTTCGAAAAGACCGGGATGGAGATCTCCATAAAAACAAGAGTGGGAACGGATTATGAGGAAGACTGGGAACGGCTTCTTGAGATCTACGGCAGATATCCGCTGAAGGAGCTGATCATCCATCCACGCCTTCTGAAGGATCATTATAAGGGAGTTCCCAGATATGGACTGTATGAGGAGGCAAGGGAAAAGCTGAAGGTTCCCCTAGGATATAACGGGGATATTTTTTCAGTGGAGGCTTATCAGGAAATCCGGGAGAAATTTCCGGATGCAGACAGCGTCATGTACGGAAGAGGCCTGATCGCAAGGCCCTATCTTCTGGATGCCATTATGCAAAAAGAAGACGGAGAGGATCACCGGGAAGAATACCGAAAAAAGTTGCGGCAGTTCCATGACCGTCTTTACCGGGATTATCAGGAATATCTTTCAGGAGAACGAAATGTACTTTTCCGCATGAAGGAATTGTGGAGTTATATGGCACCGGGCTTTACCAATTATGCCAGATATCTGAAAAAGATCAAAAAATCCCAGCATTTTGGTGACTATGAGGCAGCAGTTATGAGCCTTTTTGGAGAACAGGAGATCTTAAAGGTATGAACAGTATAAAAGAAAAATTTGATGAGTTTATTTCCCAGTATCCCATTTTTGAGTATCGTGTGCTGGATACCGGGGATATTAAAGTACAGTCACGTGTGCGTACGATCTGTAAACAGGAATGTGAACGTTATGGGAGCACATGGGCCTGTCCTCCGGCAGTGGGAGAGCTGTCAGAATGCGAAAAGAAGATCCGGAGCTATCCGAAAGCAGTTTTCTTTTCCAGCGTTGCGGAGGTATCGGATATCATGAACATGAAGGAGATGCTTTCCACAAGAATGGAACACGAAGCGCTTACAGAGAAGGTACGTGATTTTCTGGAGGGAGAGGGCTATGAGACCTTTACGCTTTCCACGGAATCCTGTGACTTCTGTGAACGCTGTGCCTATCTGGACGGAAAACCATGCCGTTTTCCGGAGCATATGCATCCATGTCTGGAAAGCTATGGCGTGGTAGTCAGTGAGATCGTAGAAAAGGAAGCTATGGAATACAATCTGGGTGGAAATACCATTCTCTGGTTTTCTATGGTGCTGATCCGCAGATAAAAGACAAAAAGCAGATACAGCGAAAGATACATAAGAAGAAATCCTCCGGCATAGATTAATGATAAAAGCCGGAGGATTTTTTTAATGAGAAAAATGTCAGCTTTTCTGGAGCTTCCCGGGGAACCGGCATTTCGGGAGGTGCAGGTGATACTTACGGGAAAACGCCGGGCAGTGATCGAAAATTACCGGAATATCCAGAGCTATACAAGGGAGGAGATCCTGATACTGACACCTTCCGGCAGACTTGTGATCCGTGGGAAAAACCTTGTGATCCCCTGCTACACAACCCTTGAACTATGTATCCGCGGGCAGATCGAAAGCATTACGCTGGAGGAGGGAAATAAGTAATGATCCCAGGTTTTGTGCGGGTTTCTGTTAAGGGGCAGCAGTGCCAGCGGTTTGTGAATCTGTGCAGAGGCAGGGAAATGGATCTGAAAAGGATCATCCGTACCGGTGAGACGGAGCTTCAGCTGACTATGAAGGTAGCGGATTTTCTGCAGATCTCGCCACTGCGGAGAAAAACAGGGGTACATATCCACATCCTGAAAAAAAGAGGACCTTTGTTTTTTCTGCTTTTCTGTAAAAGAAGAAAAATGATCCCTGCAGGGTTTCTGGCAGTTTTCTGCCTCCTTTTTTTTCTGTCAGGCAGAGTGTGGAACGTTGAGATCCGGGGAAATATTTTAAATCCCACTCCCCAGCTGATGAGCTTTCTGAAAGAGCAGGGGGTCTGTTTCGGAGTATCCAGAAAGAAGATCAGCTGCAGTGCACTTGCAGCTTCCCTGCGAAGAGAATTTCCGGAGATCACCTGGGTGTCTGCCGGATTTTCGGGAACGGGCCTGCGTTTTGAGATCCGGGAGGGAACTGCCGGAGAAAAAGCAGAGCCGGAAGAAAAATCCTGCAGTCTGTTTTCAACTCTGGACGGTGTGATCGATTCCATGGTCACACGGCAGGGAACTCCTCTTGTCAGGGCCGGGGATGAAATAAAAAAAGGCCAGGAACTGGTTTCCGGGATCGTGGACATCACCGATGACAGCCAGGAGGTCATCCGCTATGCATATGTTCAGTCAGATGCGGATATTTACATCCGACATACCATTGCCTATTACGATACCTTTCCGTTGGACATAGAGAAAAAGGTACGGTCCGGTAAAAAGAAAACAAGGCTTTTTTTTCAGCTGGGAAGCTGGTTTCTGGACTTTTCCTCTCCTCTGAAACAAAATGAGGAACGCCTCGTCAGCCGGGAACCTCTTTTCAGTATCGGGATTTTTCGTTCTCCTGTTACCCTGGGGATCGCTGCGATCGGAAAGTACGAAGTACAGAAAGAGCAGCTGACAGAGGATGCCGCAAAAAAACAGGCCATACAAAGGCTTTATGCCTATGAAGAAAAATTAATAGAAAAAGGGGTTCAAATATCTGAAAATAATGTTAAAATAGAAATAAATCACCAGGACTGCGTCAGCAGAGGCACTCTTACCGTCATTGAACGGACCGGAAGAGAAGCCCCCACAGAAAAAAAGATGCAGCCAAAAGAAAGGACACCAGAGGATGGCTAGCAGCATTATCGAATTATATGTGGATGTGCCGGCAGACCGCCAGGCGAATATTTTCGGACAGTTTGACGAGCATCTGAAGCTGATCGAACGTACTCTGAACGTAACCATGATCTTCCGTGACGGTTCTCTTAAGATCCTGGGAAGCCAGGAGGGAGCCACACAGGCCAGGGCGATCGTGGAGGAACTGAACACACTTGCGGGCAGAGGCAATACCATCACACAGCAGAATGTGAATTACGCACTTTCCCTTGCCATGGAGAAGATCGGCTCCGTGATGGAGGAGATCGACAAGGATTTTATCTGTAATACCATACAGGGCAGACCCATCAAGCCCAAGACTCTCGGACAGAAGGACTATGTGGAACAGATCCGTAAGAAGATGATCGTGTTCGGCGTGGGACCTGCCGGAACCGGCAAAACCTATCTTGCCATGGCTATGGCAGTAACTGCTTTTCGCAATGAGGAGGTTTCCAGGATCATTCTTACCAGACCGGCCATTGAGGCAGGCGAGAAGCTGGGATTCCTTCCTGGCGATCTCCAGAGCAAGGTCGATCCCTATCTGCGTCCTCTTTATGACGCATTGTATCAGATCATGGGCGCAGACAGCTTTGCCAAAAACATGGAGAAGGGGCTCATCGAGGTTGCCCCTCTTGCCTATATGAGGGGACGTACACTGGATAATGCCTTCATCATCCTGGATGAGGCACAGAATACCACACCTGCCCAGATGAAGATGTTCCTGACCAGGATCGGCTTCGGTTCCAAGGTGATCATCACAGGAGATGCATCCCAGAAGGACCTTCCCAGGGATGCCACGTCTGGTCTGGATGTAGCGATGAAGGTGCTGAAGAAGATTGATGACATCGGATTCTGTCAGCTGACCAGCAAGGATGTTGTACGTCATCCACTTGTACAGCAGATCGTACAGGCCTATGACGATTATGAAAAAAAACAGAAGCCTGCCAAATCCAGGAAGGATGACAGGTATGCTGTAAAAAATAAGGAGTACAGAAGATGACCATAAATATCGAATATGAGACAGATCAGGAGTTAGGCATTGACTATGCTGCCCTTGCATCCCAGGTTGCGGACAAGGTTCTTGAAATGGAGAAATGCCCCTATGACGGACAGGTCAATCTTGTCCTGACAGACAACGAGGAGATCAAGAGGGTAAATACGGAATTCCGGAATATCCAGGCTCCTACAGATGTGCTGTCATTTCCTATGATCCCCTTTGAGACACCGGCGGATTATTCCGTTGTGGAAGAGGATGAGTCCTATTTTGATCTGGACAGTGATGAACTCCTTCTTGGAGATATCATGATCTCCGTGCCTAAGGTTTTTGCCCAGGCAGAGGAATACGGACATAGTGTGACAAGGGAATTCTGTTTCCTGGTGGCACATAGTATGCTGCATCTTCTGGGCTATGATCATATGACAGAGGATGAGGCAAAGGTCATGGAAGCCAAGCAGGCAGCAGCACTGAAGGAACTGGGGATCAACCGCTAGTACAGCGAATGACCACGTGCTGTCCCACAGAAAAGCTAAGCGGAAAGCTCTTCCGCTTTAAGAAAAGGAGGTAATATATGAGAATGAAAAAGACAGGTATCCTGGCAGGTATCACAGTTGCATGCATCTGCATTGCCCAGACTGTTCCCGCTTTTGGAGCCGGGCAGGATCTGGTAGGTTTTGTTCCCAATGAGGAGAAACAGGAAGAAACCCAGGTAAAGAGTTATCTCACCGGCGAAAATGTTCCGGAGAGCATTGGACGGAGAAGACCGGTTGCCGTGATGATGGGCAACAACAGTGTCGGAGCTCCCCAGAGTGGTATCGGACATGCCGGTGTTGTCTACGAAGCGCCGGTGGAAGGTAATATTACCCGTCTTATGGGCATTCTCGAAGATTACGATGAGCTGGAACGGATCGGTTCCGTTCGCAGCTGCCGTGACTATTATCTCTTTTATGCCAACGAATTTAATGCGATCTATGCTCACTACGGACAGGCTGCCTATGCACTGCCTTATCTGGAGCAGCATGTGATCGATAACCTTAACGGGATCCAGATCGGCAAGCTGGCTTTTTTCCGCACAACAGACAGGAAGGCACCTCACAATGCCTATACAGATGCCAGCCATCTTCAGGCAGGCATAGATGCTATGGGATACAGCCAGGAATATAAAGAAGAATATACCGGACATTATCTTTTTGCAGAAGATGGTACAGAGACTGTACCGGATGGGATCACAGCCAGCCTTGTGAAGCTGGATAATTTTACTGACAATCATCCCTGGTATGAATACGATGAGGAGACAAAGGAATATAAGAGATTCCAGTTTGGCAAGGAACATGTGGATCAGCTGGATAATGAACCGCTTACCTGCGACAATATCATCCTTCAGTATTCATCCTGCCCGGCCTACGATGGAAACGGCTATCTGAATATTGATGCCATTTCCGGCGGAGAGGGCAAGTTTATTACCAGAGGCAAAGCCATCGATATCCGTTGGGAGAAGGATTCTCCATGGGGGATCACGCATTATTACGACGGAAATGAACAGGAGATCCGCCTGAATCCGGGTACGACCTGGGTGGAGATCGTACAGAATGACAGGATCGATTCCGTTACTTATCAGTAAGACTAATATACAGGTATCAGGAGAAACAAAAAACATGAACGCAAATTACAGGGAACGACTGAAAGACAAGAAACGCATTGTTATCAAGATCGGATCATCATCACTGATCCACGCAGAAACAGGAAGACTGGATTTCCGTAAGCTGGAGATCCTGGCCAGAGAGCTCAGCGACCTTCACAATCAGGGGAAAGACGTAGTGCTGGTATCCTCCGGAGCCATTGCGGTAGGTGCAGCTGCACTGGGGATGCAGGGAAAGCCGGCAGAGCTTGAGAAAAAGCAGGCCTGTGCAGCTGTGGGACAGGCCAGGCTAATGACCATTTATCAGAAGCTTTTCGGGGAATACAATCAGATGGTGGCACAGATCCTGATGACCAAGAATACCATGGTCAACAATACCAACCGCAGGAATGCCCAGAATACCTTCCAGCAGCTTCTGGCAGAAAAGGTGATCCCTATTGTAAATGAGAACGACTCGGTATCCTCCTACGAATTCCAGAACCTGGTAAAATTCGGAGACAACGATACCCTTTCCTCTGTGGTTGCTGCACTGATCGATGCGGATCTTCTGATCCTCATGTCCGATATTGATGGTCTTTTTACAGACGATCCCAATTCCAATCCGGATGCACAGTTTATCGACATTGTAGAAAACATGGATGACAATATGCGTAAGCTTGGCAAATCCTCCACAGGAAGCAATGTCGGCACCGGCGGAATGGCGACCAAGCTTACCGCTGCGATCATCGCCACTGCGGCAGGGGCCGACATGGTCATTGCCAACGGAAACGACTTCCACAACATCCACAGGATCGTGGAAGGCAGGAGCTGCGGAACATTATTTGTAGGAAACAAGAAGGAAGAATTCTTCCTCATTGATTATATCGAAAAACTGCTTTAAGGAGAATAACATTATGATGGACAATATCAAGATCGACAGGATCAACGCACTGGCACATAAACAGAAAAGTGTAGGTCTTACCGAGGAAGAAAAGGTGGAACAGGCGAAGCTTCGGAGAGAATATCTGGATGCAGTGAAAGGAAATCTCCGTGCGCATCTGAATAATATCGATATCAAAGAAAAGGATGGCAGCATCACCAATCTTGGAGAAAAATATGGAAGAAAAAAAGGAAATTAGAAAAAAGATCTTCAAAGCCAGAAAAGAACATACCGATGCCTGGATCCGGGAAAACAGTCTCCGGATCACAGAAGCCCTGACAGAGCTTCCGGAATACCGGAATGCAGAACGCATCATGGCATACGCAGATTATAACCATGAAGTGATCACACGCTACATCATCGAGCAGGCCTGGAAAGACGGCAAGGAAGTGGCAGTGCCAAAGGTTTTCGGAAAGGATATGGTATTTTACAGACTGACCGATTTCAGTCAGCTGGAATCCGGCTACTTCGGGATCCCTGAGCCAAAGGAAGACGGAGAAACGGTCTCCTGGGAAGAAGCCATGATGGTCATGCCCGGGGTGGCTTTTGACGTGAATTGCAACCGGGTAGGCTATGGTGGCGGTTTTTATGACCGCTTTCTGGAAAAACATCCGGAGGTCTGCCGCGTTGCAGTAGGATTTTCCTTCCAGATCCTTCCGGAGGTTCCCACAGAGCCTACGGATATCCGTCCGCAGGTCATTGTGACGGAAGAGAATATATACCGCGATGCACAGTAAGATATTGCTGTAAAGACAGAAAGAAAGGCAGGAATATTTGGAAATGAATGAAATGCTCGAAAAATTGGGACAGAATGCGAAAGATGCGGAGACAGTCCTTCGAAATCTTTCTACAAATGACAAAAATAAAACCCTGGAAGCTGTGGCAAAGGCTCTTGTCGCTCATACCGATGAGATCCTGAAGGCCAATGCCCTGGATGTGGAAAACGGCAAAAAGAATCAGATGCCGGAAGGACTGATCGACCGTCTGATGCTGACACCGGAGCGGATCGAAGGAATGGCAGACGGACTTCGTCAGCTTACCGGTCTTGAAGATCCCATCGGGGAAGTTACCGGTATGAAAAAACGTCCCAACGGACTTCTGATCGGACAGAAACGTGTTCCCTTAGGTGTGATCGGCATCATTTACGAAGCACGTCCCAATGTTACCTCAGATGCATTCGGTCTCTGCTTCAAAACCGGAAATGTCGTGATCCTGAAGGGTGGAAGCGACGCAATTCATTCCAATACTGCCATTGTCAACTGTATCCGTGAGGCATTAAAAGCCTGCGGCATTACCGAGGATGCTATCCAGCTGATCCAGGATACCTCCAGAGAAACGGCTGCGGAATTTATGAAGCTGAACCGGTATGTGGATGTACTGATCCCACGTGGCGGAAGAGGACTGATCAAAGCAGTGGTAAACCAGAGTACGATCCCTGTCATCGAGACCGGAACCGGAAACTGCCATATCTATGTGGACGAGACTGCAGATCTTCAGATGGCAGCGGATATTGTGATCAATGCAAAGACCCAGCGTGTGGGCGTATGCAATGCATGCGAGTCCCTTCTTGTAAACCGTAAGGTGAAGGACGATTTCCTGCCGGTACTGGCCGGACGCCTTAAGGAGAAGCATGTGGAGGTCCGTGCAGATGAAGCGGCAAAGGCTCTGATGCCGGGATCAGTTCCTGCAACAGAAGAGGACTGGGGAACGGAATATCTTGACTATATCCTTTCTGTAAAGGTAGTGGATTCCGTGGAGGAAGCCATTGCACATATCAATAAATATAATACAAAGCATTCGGAGGCCATCATTACCAATGATTATACCCATGCCCAGAAATTCCTGGATGAGGTAGATGCAGCGGCAGTTTATGTGAACGCTTCTACCAGATTCACCGATGGAAACGAATTTGGATTCGGTGCGGAGATCGGGATCAGCACCCAGAAGCTCCATGCAAGAGGCCCAATGGGACTCCTTGCACTGACCACCACCAAGTATATCATTTATGGTAATGGACAGGTACGTCCGTAACACAAATAAAGTAAAGCGGGTTTTTGGGTCCGCTTTACTTTTTTGAAGTGTTGTGCTATACTTCTTTGTAATTGGATTTAAAAAGACTAACTCATAACAGGAGGACTTATAAATGAAAAAAAAGCAGCTTTTTGCAGTCCTGCTTGCAGGTTCCATGACTGTTGGAATGGCACCTGCCGCAGCGTTTGCCGCTGAGGATACCGGTGCGGTAACAGAGGCAGAAGCACCGACTGCAGACGAGAATACAGAAACACCAGATGATGGAGCAGCTGTGGATGACCAGTCACAGAGTGAAGCCGACGCTCAGGCAGCAGCAGAAGCCCAGGCAGCAGCTCAGGCCCAGGCGGAAGCAGAAGCTCAGGCAGCAGCCCAGGCCCAGGCGGAAGCAGAGGCCCAGGCAGAAGCAGAGGCACAAGCAGCAGCTCAGGCCCAGGCGGAAGAGGCGCAGCAGGAGCAGACGGAAACATCTGCAGAATCAGCAAATGTCGTTGTAAAAACAGCAGAAGATCTTAAGAATGCGATTAATGGGGCTCCGGATTTTACAGGTTCTATTGATGATACGAAAGAGAATCTTTATGATTCTTCTTATAAGATCCTGCTCGGTGAATCTTTTGCTCTTACAGAGCCGATTACGGTTCCTGAGAATAAGAATATTGCAATTTTCAGTGTGCAGGGAAGTGAAACCACAGTCAGCCGTGGAACAGTAACTGGTGATATGTTTAAAGTAAGTCCTGGTAGTATTTTGTCCATGACTAAGAATGATGGAGATGGCACTACAACAATTGGTAAACTTCTTATCGATGGAGCCAAAGCTGATGGAACACAGGCAGAAGGTTCTATTATTTCTGTAGATGCAAATGCAAAATTTGTAATGACTACAGGTGTTACTCTTGCTAATAATTCATCCACATCAGCCGGTGCGGCAATAAAGAACAGTGGTAAGCTTATCATTACCGGTGGAGAGATCAAAGATAATGTATCTACAGGTGGAGCTGTTTACAGCACAGGTACGATTTCCCTGGAACAAGGAACGAATGCTGCAGCAGACGAACCGAAGATCATCGAGAACTATACAAGCGGAGATAAGAGCGTAAAATCCAATATCGTATTAGGACAGCAGGATCAGAGTGCTGGAAGTATCATCATTGCCGGCGCATTTGAGAATCAGAATATTGGATATTCCGTAGAGAATCCGGTAGTTGACTATACAGTTTTCCAGAAACCTGAATCTTTAGCTGCGGATGCATTTGAAAAAGCAGTTAATGCGATGAGCTATGAAGGCGACCAGAGCTATGGAATAAATACAGCTACAGGTCAGCTTGTTTCTAACAAACCAACGGTTACTATTGATAGTGCTACAAGTGAAGAAGCAAATACTGTTTCTGTAACCTTCACATCTGATAAAGCAGGTACATATTTCTATAAATATGTTGCAAAAGGTGCGGAAGCTCCGACTATCGAGAAAGCTATAGAAGGTGGAACGGTTAAGGCAGGAGAAACCACTTCCCTGAAACTTACCAATGTCACAGACAAGACTATTGACCTTTATATATGGGTAAAAGAAAGTGAAAGTGGTAACAACATTGTTGGTGAAGGTGTAAAGAAGGAGATTGCAGTAACCCAGGCACAGAATCCAGACAATCCGAAACCGGTAGCACCAAAGGTTACTAAAATCAGCGCAAAGAGAAAAACTGCAACAACTGCAGAAGTAGTTCTTCAGTCCGATAAGAGTGGTACATGCTATTATAAATGGGTGGCAAAGGGAGAGGATAAACCTTCCATTAGCACAACTAAAGACAGCAAGATTGAGATCACTGAAAACAAAGATTTTAAGATTGATCTGAAAAATCTGAAAGGTGATGCGATTGATCTCTATGTACAGGTAGTAGCGAAAGATGGATCAGAGTCAGCAGTAACAAAGATTGCAACTGTTACTTTGAAAGAAACAGCGAAAACACCTGCGAAGATTTCCAACGTAAGCTCCAAATGGGAAGGTCATACATCTGCTACTGTAACTATGCGTTCTGATAAAGCAGGTGTGTACTATTATGAATGGGTAAAACGTGGTTCCAAAGCTCCGTCAGCTGATAAAATGAGCAAGGGAAAAAATGTTTCTGCAAATAAGGATTTCACGATCAGTTTGAAAGATTTGGATGCAAACAATGCAATTGATGTTTATGTGAGCATCAAAGGAACTGATGGAACTGTAAGTACACCAAAGAAGATTGCATTGGATGAAGCTAAGCGTCCGGCAAATGTCAGATGGGTTAGCTTTTCATGGATTAACCATACATCTGCGAGTGTTACTCTTATTTCTAATAAGAGCGGTACCTGTTATTATGAATGGGTTTCTCGTAACAGTGATGGTAAGTCTGACGCTCCGAAAGATCTTACATCTACCGGAAAACAGATAACGTTTACTGCTGATAAGAAATTTAATATCGGTCTTGAGGATTTAGATCCTGACAACCCAATTGATCTTTATTTCAAGATCAAAGATAAGAATGGTGTTTTGACGAAGAATTTGAAAATACAATTTAATGAAGATTCCAGACCGAAAGCTGCAGATCCAACCCCGACTAACACTCCGAATGCATACATCCCGGATGTAAAAGAGAGCATAGTACAGGGACTGGATGAGGCAATTCAGTTCTATCCGAATCAGTTCTATGAATTTACTGTGATCGGTGCAGGAACAACCAATCAGGATCCAAATGAGGGTGATGTGAAGTGGGTTCCGGTTTACTGGAGTACAGCTGCAAACCCAACCCAAAGCCAGATGCATACAGCATGGAAGATTGGTTCCGCCAAGGGAATCAACAAAGACGCTACATACAACCTGTATGTATTCTTCCAGAAATACATCTACACCGGTGGTCAGTGGCAGCAGACAGATACTATTGAATCTGCGGTATATCAGTTTAAATCTGCAAAACTGACACCTACCGGAACTCCGGGAGCAGATGGTTCATATGGCGGCGGTCAGACAGGCTCTAATCCGGACGCAACAATAACAGGAGAGGCATCCGCAACATCCTCCAATGGAGGCAACGGAACCAGATCTAAGAATGCAGTATCAACAGCCGATAACTCACCGATCGGAACTATGTCCGCACTGGCAGTGGCATCCCTTCTTGCAGGTGGATATGTGATCGTGAGAAGAAGAAAAAAGGACATCTAAACGTACAATAGCCAAAATAGCATAACAAATAAAAAAATCACCGGTTTTCCGAAAGAACAGGAAAGCCGGTGATTTTTTTGTAAGGATAAATTTACAGATTTTTTTTCTTATAGATAAACCAGGAAGCTGCAATACTGAATGCAATAAGATAGACTGTCAGGATCAGGATACTGAGGTAATTGACTCCACCGCCGGAAGCAATGGTACGAATCAGATGACTGGTCTGTGACAGTGGAAGAGTAGCTACAAAATTCCCAAGAAAGCCTGGGATCTTCTCTGTAGAGAAGAAGGTGTTGCACAAAAAAGCCATTGGCATAATGATATAGTTGGAAAAACGAGGTACATCCGCATGGTTTTTGGCAAGGAAAGAAACCACAACACCGATGGCAGAAAATACAGCACCGTTGAGGAACATTACCAGTAATGACCATCCGTTGAACACAAGACCGGTTCCGATCGGCATAGTCAGAAGAAGAATGATCCCTCCTGCATAAAGCCCACGGAGACTGCCTCCGATGATCTGTCCGGCAATAAACTGCCACAGAGGTGTCGGAGATATCATAACCTGGTCAAAGGCTTTTTCGTAAAGACGCTGCACATTCAGATTCTGTGCGATAGCATTAAAGCTTCCGTTCATTGTAGTCAGTGAAACTACACCAGGGATCAGGAAATTCAGATAAGGCTCTCCATGTGAGGAGGTCTGGATCCCCATTCCAAAAACGATCAGATACATCAGCGGCGCGATCATGGCCGCCAGCGTGATCTTATAGAAATCCCTTCGGAACTCCACCCATTTTTCCCATAAAATAGTAAGTATTCCCATGATAATTCATCGTCCATTCTGTTAAATTATAAGATAACTGTGGCTGACGCCGGCTTATCGCTGCATCAGATGCCTGCCTGCGCGCTCCACAAAAACATCCTCCAGAGTTGTCTCACGAAGGGTGCACTGTCCGTCCAGAGAGGACAGAAAAGAGATGGCCTCTTCCCGACTGTGGAAGTAGTGGCTTTTTGCCCCTTCCGGTGTTTCCTGATCTACGGTGTATTTGCCAAGGCCGTCGATCAGGCCCGATGGAGTATTGATCTCCTCCAGCTTTCCGTGATCCATAAGTGCTACCCGGTTGCAGAGAGACTGTGCCTCTTCCATATAGTGGGTTGTCAGAAGAATGGTCAGATTTTTTCCGTTCAGCTGACGGAGAAGATTCCACATCTGTCGTCTGGATAGCGCGTCCATACCTGCAGTGGGCTCGTCCAGAAGAAGGATCTCCGGACTTGTGAGAAGTGCCCGGCATACCATAAGCTTTCGTTTCATACCACCGGAAAGCTTCCTTACAGTCCGCTTGCGGAAGGGAAGAAGTCCACAGAAATCCAGAAGCTCTTCAGTTTTCCGTTTGATTTCTTTTCGTGGCATGAAATAAAGACGGCCCTGATATTCCATGATCTCGTCCATGTTCATATCCTGGCGCATGGAATATTCCTGCGTGATCACGCTGATCTTGCGCTTCAGATCCGGTCGGTTGCGTCCAAGTGTCTGCCCGTCAATGAGGATTTCGCCCTCTGTGGGCAGGAGCAGAGTGGAAAGCAGACTGATCGTGGTAGTCTTTCCGGCACCGTTGGGTCCCAGCAGACCGAAAAATTCGCCGGTTTCTATGCGAAGATCCAGAGAATCCACAGCAGTAAAACTGTCGAATTTTTTTGTGAGATTTTTTGTTTCGATCATCTCTGTTCATTTCCTTTCGTTTGTATGCAAATTTCACTCTATTATACTGGAAAAGAAGAGACATTTCAACAATTCTGAGATGTTCTTTACAGAAAAGCAAAAAAGCGCAGCGGCAGATGATGGAAAATTTTATGGAAACGCTGCAGTCCCTGCCGGAGCAGGTCGAGATTTTTGACGAGGGAGCATGGTACGCACTCTGCGATTACATCACGGTCTACAGTAAAGATGATGTTCGGGTGACATTCCAGAACGGAAATCAAGGTGTGAAAAACATAAGAGATTAAGAACGCGCTCCGCAGAAAAATGTGGAGTGCTTTTTCAGGGCGAGAAGATAGAACCTTTCCTCTGACCAGAAAACTGCGAAATGTAGTTATCAGTGAATATCTGGGGTGTATTTGCTGCAAAGCAGCAAATACAGACACCTGCTTCCGGGATTACTTTTTCCCGGAAGCAGGTGTTTTTTGGAAGTGTGAATCATACATATTTCGGAATTCTGTGGGAGTGCACAGGTTTAATTGTTTGAACATCCGTAAAAAGGCGGACAGGCTGGAAAAGCCTGATTGTACTGCCACTTCGGTAACAGCAAGCTCCGGATCCAGCAAAAGAGATTTTGCGTATTCAATTCTTTTCTGGTTCAGAAATTTGTAGAAGGAGGAATTAGTATATTGTTTAAAAAGGCGGGCAAAGTGATATTTGCTGAACCCTGCCAGACTGGCAACCTCCTCCAGAGTAAGGTTTTCAGAAAAGTGGTTGCTGATATAATCGCTGATAAACAGAAATTTCTCCATATATTCTTTCTGATGGTGAATATCACGGTCTCCGTCCTGCTGATGAAAAGCTTTGTGATTTCTGCCAATATCCACAAAGATTTCCAGGAATTTTGCAATGATGGAAATTTCAGAATAGGTGGTAAAATTCATATATTCATCCTTGATTTCCAACATAAGACGGTGGATGTGTTCATAGACCTGTGGATATTCTTCCTTGGTGACCAGAATGGCAGGACTGAGGAGTGGTGTGATCAGATCTAGCTCTTTTAGCTTGATGTGGTTCAGGTCGGGCTGAAAAATAATCCTTTCTCCTGTAGCCGGAGCAAAGAGCTCGTGAAGTATACAGGGACATATAACAAGAATTTCTCCTTCTTTGATAAGATAATCGTTATGACCGCAGACAACCCGGTAGTCATTAATAACAGGCATGATCACTTCGAATGAGGGATGCCAGTGAGGCGGATAGTTTTCGGCTTCCTTATTGTAATAAAGACAGATCTGGGTATCTGCTTTGTAATCAACGGTTTCATGAATTCCCTGTAAATTATGGATCATATGGACTCCTTTCACACCTAATTATTGCTTTTGATAGCAAATGTTGCTTTTTAATGTTTGTGTATATAATGTATCAAAAACATGTGTAAATGGCAATATATAACATTGGAAAAATTGAAATAATAAAAACATATGTCAAAATACACAAAAAAGAATATAAAAATCTATTAAAATTGACATATTAAAGAAAATAGTAGCAGATAAATAGCAAGAATTGATAGCAACATGACAAGAATTATGGAGCCAATCACAGGACATTCTGATATAGTAGAACCATCAAGAAACGAGGTAATGAATCAAAAGGAGGATTAAAAAAATGAACAAGAAGAGATTACTTTCAGTATTACTTTCAGCAGCTATGGTAGCGGGAACCATGGCAGTAGCAGTGCCTGTATATGCAGATGACACAGAGGAAATCAAATGGATGTTCTGGGATGACCTGGAAGCTACAGAGGATCTGGTTTCCAAAGGATACAAAGATGTTATTGATCGCTTCAATACAGAATATGAAGGGAAATACCATGTAACACCGATCACAACAAATCTGGAAGAATATGACGGAAAATTAAATGCCCTGATCGCAGCAGGACAGACACCGGATGTATACATTTGTAACCCGGGACCCAACATGGATGTATATGTAAATGCAGGAGCAGCAGCAGACCTGACAGATATTCTTGAGAATCAGGAAAAAGACTGGTACGCAACATTTACAGATGGAATCTTTGACAGACTGACTTATGATGGAAAGATCATGGCAGTTCCAACAAACTTCGCAGCAGCCTGTGTATACTATAATACAGAGCTTTTTGAGAAGGCCGGAGTAGAAGTTCCGACTACCTATGATGAACTGATCGATGTATGTAAGAAACTGCAGGATGCTGGTATTACACCAATCTCCTGTTCCGCAGGAACTTCATGGTGCCTGTCAATGATCGCAGGTTATCTTTGTGACCGTTCAGGTGTAGATCTTCAGGCAATCGCAGATCATAAAGCAAACTGGACAGACGATAACTGTATTGCTGCAGGTGAGAAATTAAAAGAGTTATCTCAGTATTTCCAGGAAACAGCAGCTGGTGACTCCAATGATCAGGCTACAGCAAACTTCTACAATGGAGATGCAGCAATGCTGGTACAGGGATCATGGGCTATGGCTCAGATCAATGGCAATAATCCTGATTTCCAGAGCAAATGCGGTGTATTCCAGTTCCCTGGAATCGACGGAGCGAATGATCCGAACCGTATGATCGTTAAAACAGACAACTTAATGATGAGCTCTACAACAGAGCATCAGGATGCAGCAATCGCACTGATGAAGATGTTTACAGATGAAGAAGCACAGAAATATACAGCAGAAATAGGAGGAAAATTCCCGGTCATCAAAGATCTTGACATTGACTATGACAAAGCTCCTGCACAGCTGAAATATGTTCAGGATATTATGGACAAAGCAACTGGTACTTTTGGATTCTACAATGAATCTCTGGCATCTGTAGAAGCAGGTGACTGCTTCGACAATGCAATGGTTGATATATTCCTTGGAAACCAGACTCCGGAAGAAGCCTTCCAGACAGTACAGGATTTCTATGAAGAAAACGTCTGGAAATAATTGTGGATAGATAGTACAGAATTTACATGGCTGCTGCGGAAGAAAAAAGTTCCGCAGCAGTTTTTAAATGGAGGCAATTATGGATAAAATTTTACGTAATAAGAAGGCTATTTTCATATTTATCGCACCGGCACTGATCATGTTTGTCCTGGTACTGGTTATCCCTATGGTGCAGATGGTTTATTATTCTTTATGCGATTATGCGGCATTGACACCGCCCAAATTTACCGGACTTGCAAACTATAAAAATCTATTTTTTAAAGATTCTACATTTAAAATTGCGTTAAAGAACTCTATTTTCTTTATGATCTTTTCTGCTATCACTCAGCAGGTGATCGGCCTTGGTCTTGCAGTTATGCTTACCAATATTAAGAAAGGCAGAAACCTTTTCAAAAATATTTATTATCTTCCATCCGTTCTTTCCTCAGCAGCCTTAGGTCTTTTATGGGCATTTATGTTTAACCCAAAGATCGGTATCAATAATCTGCTGGCACAGTTCGGAATCAAAGGCCCTCTTTGGCTGATGGATTCCAAAGGTTTTATTGTACTTCCCATGTGGGTGATTGCGTTTGTTGCCTTATGGCAGTATGTTGGACAGAATATGATGCTTTATATGGCTCAGATCACAGGAATTTCCAGAGACATATATGAAGCTTCTTATATAGACGGCGCATCAAAGACACAGTCATTCCGTTACATTACACTTCCGTTGATTAAACCAATGATGGTAACTTCACTTTCATTGAACTGTATCGGTTCTCTTAAATTCTTTGACCTTGTGTATAACATGACTCAGGGTGGACCAAACCACAGAACCGAGGTGCTTGCGACAGAACTTTATGCGGAAGGTTTTAACTATTTTAAATATGGTTATGCCAGTGCGATTTCTGTAGTCTTACTGGTTATGTGTCTGATCGTAACATTATTGGTTAAAAAAGTAATTAAAGTTGAAACTTACGAGGGCTAGGAGGTAACAGAGATGCAGACAAAAAAATCAAGAAAACCGGTAAAGCCTGTTACAGTAATTCTTTATATATTTCTTATTGCACTTGCTGTGATTTATGTGGCTCCGCTGTTATGGATGTTATGTGTTTCATTAAAAGATAATGCAGGCGTAATGGCAGCTCCATTTGCCCTGCCGGAAGTATTTCACTGGGAAAATTACCAGCAGGCATGGACAATGGGTAAGCTTGGAATTGCACTTGTAAACTCAGTACTGGTCTGTGGGATCACACTTGTAGTCAGTCTGTTTTTTGGAGCAATGGCAGCATTTGCCATTGCAAGAATGCATTGGAAATTATCAGAAGCAGCACACACATTTTTCCTGATCGGAATGATGGTTCCGGTACATTGTATCCTGATTCCGCTGTTCGTACGTTTTGCAGGGCTGGGATTGACTAACTCAAGAGTAGGTCTGATGATCCCGTATATTACGTTTTCCCTTCCGATGACTATTTTCCTTCTGACAGGATTTTTCAAATCTATGCCTGGAGAATTATTTGAGGCAGCAGCCATTGACGGATGTGGAATTTATGGATGCTTTTTCAGAATCGCACTTCCCCTTTGCAGAACAGGATTCTTTGTTTCAGGTCTTATGACATTCGTAGGTAACTGGAATGAGCTGCTGATGGCTATGGTATTTGTCTCAGATCCGGCAAAGAAAACACTGCCTGTAACACTTACATATTTCGTAGGACCATATGCCACAAACTATGTACAGATGTTCGCAGCAATTATTATCGCAATCGCACCTACCGTTATTGTATACTGCCTGTTCAGTAATCAGATTGTAGAAGGTCTGACTACAGGTGCTGTAAAAGGATGATGTATGAAAGGAATGTGTAAAAGGAGGCTTGTATGAACAGAGACGAGGCAAGAAAGAAAGCACAGGAACTGGTATCCAAAATGACACTGGAAGAAAAAGCCAGTCAGTTAAGATATGATGCGCCGGCTATAAAGAGACTTGGTGTCCCTGCTTATAATTGGTGGAATGAAGGACTTCACGGGGTAGCCAGGGCAGGACAGGCAACTGTATTTCCGCAGGCAATTGGCATGGCTGCCACATTTGACAGAGATTGCGTAGCTGAAATGGCAGATATTGTAGCAACAGAAGGACGTGCAAAATACAATGCATATTCCAGTGAAGAAGACAGAGATATTTATAAAGGACTGACATTCTGGTCCCCCAATGTAAATATTTTCCGTGATCCGAGATGGGGCAGAGGCCATGAAACTTACGGGGAAGATCCGTATCTTACCAAAGAGCTTGGAGTAGCTTTTGTAAAAGCTCTTCAGGGTAATGGAGAAACTATGAAAGCTGCGGCATGTGCAAAGCATTTTGCAGTGCATTCCGGACCGGAAGCGATCAGACATGAGTTTGATGCAAAGGCATCTGCAAAAGATATGGAAGAAACGTATCTGCCTGCATTTGAAAGCCTGGTAGAGGAGGCTGATGTAGAGGCAGTTATGGGAGCATATAACCGCACAAATGGAGAACCCTGCTGTGGAAGCCCTGCTCTGCAGAAAAAACTGAGAGATGACTGGAAGTTCCAGGGACATTTTGTATCAGACTGCTGGGCGATCAGAGATTTCCATGAACATCATATGGTGACTAATACGGCTTATGAGTCTGCAGCACTTGCCATTAATAATGGCTGCGATCTGAACTGTGGAAATACATATCTTCATATTATGAAAGCATATGAAAAGGGGCTTGTCACAGAGGAAAGGATTACAGAATCAGCAGTAAGACTTTTTACTACCAGATATCTTCTTGGGTTATTTGATGGCAGTGAATATGATGATATTTCCTATATGGAAGTAGAATCAGCAGAACATCTGGCAGCAGCAGAGAAAGCAGCAGCGAAGAGTTTTGTACTTTTGAAGAATAATGGAATTCTTCCATTAAAAAAAGAGGATATCAAAACAATCGGAATTGTGGGACCTAATGCAGACAGCAGAAAGGCTTTGATTGGAAATTATCATGGAACTGCATCCAGATATATTACAATCCAGGAGGGAATCCAGGATTATGTAGGTGAGGATGTGAGAATTCTTAGTTCTGTAGGAAGCGAGTTGTTTAGAGACAGAACAGAACCTCTGGCATTCAGCAGAGATCGTCTTGCGGAAGCTAAGATCGTTGCAGAAAACAGTGATGTGGTGATTCTTTGTGTAGGTCTGGATGAGACACTGGAGGGTGAAGAAGGAGATACCGGAAACAGCTATGCATCCGGAGATAAAGAGAGCCTGAAGCTTCCTCAGTCCCAGATTGATTTAATGGAAGCAATGGCTGGTTCCGGAAAACCGGTGGTTCTTTGTCTGATGGCAGGAAGTGATATTGATATGAGCTATGCAGCAGAGAAATTTGATGCAGTTATGGTTCTGTGGTATCCGGGAAGCCAGGGCGGAAAAGCGGCAGCAAAAATTCTGTTTGGGGAAAACTCCCCATCCGGAAAACTTCCGGTTACCTTTTACGAGAGCCTTGAAGAACTTCCGGAATTTACAGATTATTCCATGAAAGGCAGAACCTATCGTTATATGGAAGGAAAAGCACAGTTCCCCTTTGGATATGGACTTACCTACAGTAATGTAAAAGTAGAAAATGCAGAGGTAAGACAGTGCGGACGGAAGATAACAGTAGAGGCAGAAGTATATAATAAGGGTAATGCAGATACTGAGGAAGTTGTCCAGGTTTATGTAAAAAATCTTGACAGTAAAAATGCAATTCCAAATCCTGCACTGGGAGGATTCCAGAGAATTTTTATAAAAGCAGGAGAACGCAGAAAAGTTATGGTTCCTGTCTGGGAAAAGGCATTTACAGTGGTAAATGAAAATGGAGAACGCGTAGAGGATGGCAGGAAATATGAGATTTTTGCAGGCTGCAGCCAGCCGGATGAAAGAAGTATAGAGCTTACCGGAACAGAACCTGTAAAGATAATCTGGGAGAAAGAAGACTGAGCTTGTGAAATTTGAATTGTTTTATCCGCAGTGGAAAGACCGGGCAGTTACATTCAGCTATGATGATGGCCAGATTTTTGATAGAAGACTGGTTGATATTTTTAATAAATATAATCTGAAAGCAACATTTCATCTGAACTCAGGGACTTTGGATACAGAAGGATTTATAAAAACACAAGAACTGAAAAGCTTATATCAGGGACATGAAATTGCCTGTCATGGTGTTGCACATGAGTATCCCACACATCTTTCGCAGGAAAGACTGGTTCAGGAATTTTATCAGGACAGATGCAGTCTGGAGAGAGAAACGGGAAGGATTATCAGGGGATGTTCTTATGCATTTGGAGAATATGACGAAAGGGTCATCAATACCCTGAAGAATCTTGGGTTTGCATACAGCAGGACTGTGGAGTCTACAGAAAATTTCCGCATTCCGGAGGATTTTATGAGGTGGACTCCGTCCTGTCATCACAATGATGCATTCAGGGGAATTGCAGAAAAGTTTTTGCACAAACCGGATTATCAGAAGCTTCCTCTTCTCTATGTATGGGGACACAGCTTTGAGTTTGAACGGGAACAGACATGGGAGGAAATGGAAAGCTTCTGCAGAAAGATTTCAAACCATGAAAATGTGTGGTATACCACTAATATGGATTATGTGAATTATATGAATGCAGCCAGAAATCTGATATTCAATGCAGAATGTACCTATGTAGAAAATTTATCAAAAATAAAAATATATTGTAAAATAGATGGAGAGTGCCAGATCTTATAATCTGGCATTCACTGATATAGGGTTTGCTGAAAAGCATATAAGAGAGTCTACAGATTTCATATTTGATTTACGGAAGGAAATGATCAATGATAACTTGTAAAAATCCGATTTTAAGTGGCTTTTATCCGGATCCGTCCATATGCAGGGTGGGAGAGTGGTTTTATCTGGTTACATCTACTTTTGCATATTTTCCGGGAATTCCTGTATTTCGCAGCAGAAATCTGGCACAATGGGAGCAGATCGGCAATATATTGACACGGGAGAGCCAGATGCCCTTACAGGACTGTGAACATAATGAGGGGATTTATGCTCCTACACTTCGGTGGCATGAGGGAACTTTTTATCTGATCACTACCAATGTATCTGGCGGTGGAAATTTTATAGTAACTGCAAAAAATCCCCAGGGTCCATGGTCAGAACCTCATTTTTTGGAAAATGCCAGGGGAATCGACCCTAGCTTATTCTTTGATGAGGATGGAACCTGTT
>OGXW01000318.1_pt1 | contig 35494 bp, 31 predicted proteins | sample 1576341 | NCBI WGS metagenome assembly OGXW01 (sample SAMEA3541592, study PRJEB24748) | human gut metagenome | biome: human gut; feature: human-associated habitat; material: faeces | place: China | collected 2012
TTGATATCCAGCAGGATCAGGGATACACCGCCGCAAAGCAGCTGTTCCTTCGCCGTTTTTAGGTCTTGGCAGGAAATGATCTGCCGAGCAGCTGCTTTCAGCGCTTTGCATAAGCCTTGATTCAAACCGATATCATCTTCAACAATCAGTAATTGTTCCATATATCTCACTCCCTCGTTATCAATACCACCATAGCAATCACATTATATTGTATTTGTGGAACAATATCAATGGATATCCTGCGAACATTGCCGTTGCAGTTCATGCTTGCACAGGCGGAAAATTTTAAGAAATCTGTAAGAAATCAGAAAGAATACCGTAAATCGCCCATGTTATACTGCCTATAACAAAACAAACAGAGGTGTAGGTATGATACTTTCTTTATTTGCGTATTATCTCATTGGTCTGCCAATGTATCTTTTATTTGGCTGTTTTGTGTACCGCCGCTATCACGCACGGCAGCAGTGTTCCAAGGGCTTCTTTGTCGGATGGCAGCTATTGGCCCTGTTATTAACTATGATGTTTTCTGTGACTGGAGCGGCAGGAATAGATAACATCGCGTATCAAGTGCAAAACGGCGGTTCTCTCATTCAATTGTTTGGCACCAATGTCATTCCATTCTACCATGCCGATTTCATGGGGATGCTGTTGAATACGATTCTATTCATTCCGTTTGGCATTTTGCTGCCGATTTTATGGCATCCGTGCAGCAAAAAAATCGCTGTGCAGGCAGGTTTTCTCCTTTCCGCGGCCATTGAGTTTTCTCAGCTGTTTAACGGAAGAACGACCGATATCAATGACTTGATGACCAATACATTGGGAACATTTTTGGGATATATCTTATACACACTGCTATTTCATCGCATCACATGGTTTCAAGCCGAGGATTCCCACAGCAAGCGCACCATGTCGCTGAGCATCGCTTGGATCTTTATCATTTATATCTGTGTCGGCTCCCCTGTTCTCACAGCATGGGGAATGTAACGCAATACGAGGATATTGCATTTGCGCCGCGCAATTACGGTCTGTCCAAAAAAGAAGTAGATGCGCGCGTCAATCATGCCCTTGATGCCATCGACATTCAATATCTGCGGAACAAACAGATTTATAAAATGTCCGGCGGAGAAAAAAAGCTGGTATCTATCGCAACCATTCTTTCCATGACACCGGATGTCATTTTGATGGACGAACCGTCTATTGCGCTCGATCCGCGCAATCGGAGACGGCTGATTCAATTGTTAAATTCTTTTTCTCAGATAAAAATTATCGCGTCTCACGATTTGGATATGATTTTGAATACCTGTGAACGGACGATCTTGCTTTCGAACGGAAAAATTGTTTGTGACGGTGCAACAAAAGAAATTCTCACAAACCGGCAAGTATTGGAGAAACATGGATTGGAACTGCCGCTTTGCTTGCAAAAAATAACAAAATAAGGCGAAATTTTGTTAACAAATGCATCTCCTTGTGCTATGATAAAAATATCAAAAGAGCGTTGTGAGGTGTTACCACATGTCGGATTTGTTTCAATTTCTTCATCAAGAAAACATACAGCCTGAACTGCTTGACGCGGTACGGGAATACCGCGCGATGCACGCTGTGCAGGAGGCACTGCTGCCGCGGATTCCTGTGCCGCGTTTTCCCTATTACGGAAAATCTATTTGGGAACAGGCAATTGCTGCCGTGCTGTGCGGAGAAAATCTGTTGTTGGCAGGCGGAAAAGCGACGGGCAAAAACGTGCTGGCAGAAAATCTTGCTGCTCTGTTCGGACGGCCGGAGTGGGACATTTCGTTTCATGTGAACATGGATGCCGCGTCCCTGATTGGCACAGATACCTTTGTCAACGGTGCGGTGCAGTTTCGCCCCGGTCCGGTCTATTCTTGTGCACAGCACGGCGGATTTGGCATACTGGACGAAATCAACATGGCAAAAAATGAAGCCTTAGCGGTGCTGCATGCCGTTTTGGACTTCCGCCGTGCCATTGATGTGCCGGGCTATGACCGCATTCCTTTGGCGGAAGAAACGCGGTTCATTGCAACGATGAACTATGGATATGCGGGCACACGAGAATTGAACGAAGCCCTGACATCGCGGTTTGTTGTCATTCAAATGCCGTCTATGATACAGGCGGATTTGGAACGCCTGCTTATCTCGCAGTTTCCGGATTTGATATCCAAATATGTGCACCAATTCGCTTTGCTGTTTTTGGATTTGCAGAAAAAATGTGAAAGTTCTGAAATTTCCACAAAGGCACTGGATTTGCGCGGTATGCTGGATGCACTGCGTCTGATGCGCAAGGGCATTTGTGCCGGAGCTGCGTTGGATATGGGCATCACCAACAAGGCATTTGACAGGTATGAGCAGGATTTGATTCGAGATACCATCGCCTCTCGGATTCCGGCAAAGCTGCATGCTTCGGAGATTTTTCACTGATGGATACGACTTCTTATACCGCGATTCAGCGCCGCGCTGCCAATCAGGTATGGAGTGCCGCCGGTACCTATGATTTTGAGCCGCTGTTTTTGGCACAGCACACGGACGGTTCTCCTGCTCTGTATATGAACTGTGTGGTCGGGCTCGTACATAAGTATTATGGAGAACGTGTCATCCACTCTTTGTTTGACAGGTGGTCCGGTGATATACACCAAGCCATGCTGGACGATCTCACATGGCTGTATTTGGAGCACATTGTTTATGTGCAGGAACTGCCGCAGCGTCCGATTTTGGCAGATTTGCGCCGCGTATATGCGAACGATTTCTTCGGTCAGGAATATAAGCTGTCGCGTCAGGAATGGATGGCAAAAAATCAACTGGTTTATACTATGCAGGCCGCGCGATGGAACCGTGTATTAAGCCGCAAACAATCCATGCTCACTCCGCGGGAAAAGTCTCTGTATGCTGCTCTTACACCGGAACAAGTTCCGCCCAAAGAACGGTTGGAATCGGAAATTCTCGCAATGTATAAGCGTTTTCTGCTGTTTGACGGGCAGATTCACCACAAAAAAGCACTGCATGTCCATGTGACCGGCAAGCTGGCAGAGTTGCTTACAAAAACAATGCCGACGCAATTGGTCAAAACAGACCGCGTGACGGTCGTTCGTTCCTCTCGGGCGGATGCGCCGCAGGAGGACGGATTTTTGCAGGAGAAAAATCGCGCACATGTGACACTGCGGCAGCACGCACAGCAGGACCGCGCATATATCGAGAGCTGTTTCGGACGGTCGTTGTATTCTCCGGAACAGCTGCACCGCGCAGAACAAGAGCTGTGCACGGGAAATCATTTAGGCTGTCATCTGTGGTTTACCGACGGCGCGCCGACACCGGGAACAGCGCCAACGGCAGAAGCCAAGCATCTTGCGGAACAGGCGGAACTGCAGGCGGTTCGCAATCGTGCATACTATTCGGACAATTTGGATTTGCACCGCAGTGCCGTGTTGCGATTGACAGAACAAATTCAAAACTGCATTCTCATTCATCAGCAGCCGCGTGCGCGGGTTGCCCGCATCGGACAATTGGACGCCGCACATGTCTGGCGGGTGCCGCTGCTGCACGACAGCCGCGTGTTTCTTGCCAGCGAGGAGGAAAATCAGCCGGCGTTTACTGTAGATTTGCTGCTGGACGCATCCGCTTCTCGACTGCATTGTCAGGAAGTTCTCGCGGCGCAGGGAGTCATTTTGGCGAAAAGTCTGCTTGCATGCAGCATTCCGGTGCGTGTTTCCAGTTTTTGCAGCCTGCGCGGATACACGGTTCTCCGCATTTTAAAGAACTTTGATGAAAAAAGCAGCCAATCTATCTTCCGATACTTTTCCTCCGGTTGGAATCGAGATGGATTGGCACTACGTGCAATGGGAGATCTTCTGACTGTTTTTCCGGGGAATGCGCCGCGGCATCTGCTCCTTGTTTTGACGGATGCTTCGCCGAATGACAGCTTACGTGTACAAGCTTCTTCGGAAAATCCGTTCGGGCATGATTACGGCGATGCGTTTGGCGTGCAGGACGCCGCGGCAGAAGTCCGAGCGCTGCGCGCAAAGGGCATCCATGTTTCTGCTGTTTTCATGGGAGAATCCTCCTCTGCATCGCATGCAGCCGTGATTTACGGAAAGGAATTGGCACGAATCAAAGGCATTGACCAGCTTGCCAAAGCAGCCGGTATATTGATTCAGCATGAAATTCGTTCTTTGGAGGATTGAGTGCGCGGCGGTTTATGCAAAGCACTTATTTCTTCTTCAGCCTCCCTTTATATGAATCACTTAGTATAGCGAATCTGAAATCAATTCGCAAGTCTGTGTTTCTCTTTTCTCTGCATAAAAAACGAGATGGCACCTGCCATCTCGTTTTGTCTTGAAACCGGAAATTTATCCGTTGCTGCTTGCAATTGCCTGCTCAATGAGCTCATGCAGCTTTTGCGCCTGATCCGAGGATGTGATTGCGCCAACAATCGGCTGACCAATGATGTTGCCGTTTTTGTCAACCACATACGTGGTCGGGTACGAATACAGACCGGAAGTAAAGGTTCCGGCATCGCTCTTGGAGTCAAACCATACATTGCGATACGATACGCCCTTTTTTGACAGAATATCCTTTGCTTCAGAGATAGCAGCTTTATCTCCGTCCAGTGTAAAGGTATTGATGCCTACGACAGTACCGCCTTTTTTTGCAAGCTCCGTGTTCAGGGCTTCCAAATCCTTCAGCTCCTCTACACACGGCTTACAGGTAGTAAACCAGAAATTTACGACGGTTACATCGTTTTTGGAGAAAAGATCGCTGCTGTTTACATCATTGCCATCCAAATCCTTGCCGGTAAAGCTCGGGAATTTCGTCAGCTCGCTGTTTTCCTTCGTCATGCCTGCGCTTTCTGCATCGACGCTCTCGCCATCGCCGGACTTGCTTCCGCAGTCGGGATACTTCTGCTCCAGAATGGTCAGCTTTCCTTCAATTTCTTTGATCTGCTCAGCACCGGTTTTTAGTGTTTGCAGCTCCTCTGCGGAAAATTGATCCTTGGCGCCTTCTATCGTGCTGAGAAGAAAATCTCCATAGTTGGTACCGTCCTCAATCATTGTGGTGTTCTTGTTCGCTGCCAAAAACACCTTTTCCCAAAGTTTTGTATCGCTTGAGAGAATATCGGTCTCTTTTTGCATCAGCTTTTGATGCAGTTTGGTCGCTTCATCCAAATTGCTCGGCTCCGTCGATGTCAGCGAAGCAATGTCGGAAGTATCGGCTGCGTCTTTGCTGTCTTTGTTTGCCGAACACGCCGTGAGGCTGAACGCTAGCACAAAGGTCATCAGTACAGTGAGTATTTTCCATCGTTTCATCGTTGTTCCTCCATGTTTATCTCGTTGGTTTGTTGTTCTTTCTTCTTGTGTGATGAGCCGAAGCCGTAATGAAAGCATAGTGCTTCGGCGGGACATGCAGTGATACACTTGCCGCAGCGGATACACTCGGCGTGGTTTGGTGTCTTTCTGACATCCACATCCATCTTGCACGATGCCGCACATTTTCCGCAGGAAACACACTTTTGTTCGTCCATTTTTATTTCGAGCAAGGAAATCTTGTTCAGCAAGGCATAAAACGCGCCGAGCGGACAAATCCATTTGCAAAACGGACGGTAAAACAAGATGCTCAACGCGACTACCGCAATTAAAATAAAAAGTTTTTGGACAAACAGCGTTCCCAATGCCGCGCGTATTCCTTCATTCACAAGGGACAGCGGAATTGCACCCTCCAGCACACCCTGCGGACATATGTATTTGCAAAAAAACGGATCGCCCATGCCTACATCGTTGACTGCAAGCGCAGGCAGTAAAACCACAGCTAGCAGCAAGATAATATATTTCAAATACGTGAGCGGCTTTAGCTTTTTTGTAGACAATTTTTTGCTTGGGATTTTATGCAGCAGCTCCTGCAGCCATCCGAACGGACATAGAAATCCACAGATGAAGCGTCCCAGCAGTACGCCAAGCAAAATCAAAAATCCGGTTATATAATAAGAAAACCCAAATTTTGACGAGCCGACTACCGCCTGAAAAGAACCAATGGGGCACGCACCCGATGCTGCCGGACAGGAATAACAGTTTAAGCCGGGGACACACACCGATTTCCCTTTGCCTTGATATATGCCGCCTCGAAAGAAGTTTGGCAGGTGTATATTGGTGAGCAGCGTTGCTCCTGCCTGAATCCAACCGCGAACGCGGCTGAAATGCTGTGAGAAAGTCGGTTTTCTGTTATCCAATTCCAACACACTCCAAACACAACCGCACGGCTTTGCTGAATACTGTATCTACCTCGCCGCGCATGACTCCGAAACACAGCATAACCATTCCGGCGAGTAACAGTGTACCCTGTAAGAATGCTTTTTTCTTTCCAAACAATTGAATCCCTCCCTCTGTTTTCTGGCTCAGTATAGCACGGCAAGCATAAAATCTCTGTTAAGTTTCGGTTCTTAATAAAAATTTTATACGTGCCGTGTTATAATTTACAATAGAAATGGCAATCAAGGAGTATAAGGAGATTTTATATGCATATTTTAGTGGTTGAAGATGAAAAAGCCCTGTGCGATACAATTGTGCGCAGTCTCAAACGCCTCGCTTACAGTGTGGATGCGTGCTATGATGGACAACAAGCAGTGGAACTGCTCTCGATAGAGCGTTTTGATCTTGTTGTGCTGGATCTCAATCTTCCCGGTGAGGACGGCATGACGGTCTTGAAAACACTGAGAAAAACCGATCGGGAAACCAAAGTTCTGATTTTATCCGCTCGCTGTGAGGTTTCCGATAAAGTAGCCGGTTTGGACGCGGGCGCCAATGATTATTTGACAAAGCCGTTTCATCTGGACGAGCTTGCGGCACGAATACGCAGCCTGACGCTCAGGCGTTTTACGCAAAACGATGTTGTTTTGACCTGCTCAGAGCTTTCTTTCAATGCAAAAACGCGAAGGGCTTCTGTTTGCGGAGAGCCGTTGTCTCTGACTCGCAAGGAAACGGGCATCTTGGAGTACCTCATGCTCAATCAGGGTCGTCCTATCAGTCAGGAAGAACTTCTCGAACATGTTTGGGACAGCAGCGTAGACAATTTTAGCAATTCTATCCGCGTGCACATTTCCGCCCTTAGAAAAAAGCTTCGCACTGCCTTGGGATATGACCCGATACACAATCGCATCGGCGAGGGGTATGTCATGGAGGAAAAGCAATGAAACGTTTGTCTTTGCAATGGCGCATTACTTTGATGACCGTGGTTCTTATCGCTGTGACCTGCCTGCTCATGAACTGTCTGATCGGTTATTCCGGCAAGCACTATATGGATTCCATCAGTGACGGCATCTCCGCTTACAGTGACATTGATCAGGGAAAACCGGATTCGTTCGACCCGCAGAGTAAAAACTTGGATCAGGAACTCACGATTATTGTAAGCGGTGTGCAGGAATCCTTCGGAATCACCAATTGGTACATAACAGCTGCTGTCACCGTGTTTGGCGGTGTACTCGCATATTTTGTCAGCGGTCACGCGCTGAAGCCTTTGCGCAGCTTTGCCGCGCAAATTGAACATGTGCAGCCGAACAATTTGTCTGATATGAAGGTCAGCGAAGATGTGCTGCCGGAGTTCAAACAATTCAGCAGCTCCTTTAACAGCATGATTGACCGCTTGGATGAAGGCTTTACAGCGCAGCGGCAATTTACCGGAAACGCTGCGCACGAATTGCGCACGCCGCTCGCGCTCATGCAAGCACAGATTGAATTGTTTGCTGTCGAGCATGTCGATGCAGAACCTGAAATCGCAGAATTTCTCAAGCTTTTACAGGAACAGACCGAACGCATGTCGCAGATGACGAAAATTCTGTTGGAAATGAGTGCGCTTCGCACAGTTCCCTGCAATGACACGGTGGAGCTTGCACCAATGCTTGAAGAAATTTTGACTGATCTCGCTCCGCTTGCCGAGAAAAAAGGAGTCACGCTTTCATACGATGGAGACGGTACGCTAATCGGCAGCGATACGCTGCTGTATCGTATGATATTCAATTTAACTGAAAACGCCATACGATATAATCGCTGTGATGCAGCAGTTCATATTTCCATCTGTGATGAAGCAGACAGGATTCTCATACGAGTAAAGGATCACGGATTCGGAATTTCCGAACAATACAGAGAAAGCATCTTTCAGCCGTTTTTCCGCGTGGACAAGTCCCGCAGCAGAGCGCACGGCGGCGTAGGACTTGGACTTTCGTTAGTTTGGGAAATCGCTTTGCTCCACGGTGGAACAGTAAAAACAGAAGAAAGCTCCGAAAACGGAACAGTTATGCTTGTGACTTTGCCGAAAAGAGCAATGTATAAAGTACAATAACTTTACACAAAAACCGACCAGTTCTTACACGAGAACTGGTCGGTTCCTTTTGATGAGAGAATCTTATGTATTTTTTATACCTTCAAAATCTATCGTATCGGAACGCATCAATCGGCAGGGTGGACGTCTTGCCGTCCAGCAGCAGCTCGGACAGCAGGAAAGAGAGCGGCAAGTACAAAGTCACTCGCTGTAAGAAAAAATCGTTTTAAAAACAGCAAAACCTCTGACCTTCCCCATTGGAGATCGGCCAGAGGTTTTGTTATTCTGATGGATTTTGCGGCAGACTTTAAGATTGCGCGCTTACATCTCCCTTTCCAACATTGTCTTCGTAATTGTACGATTCCATATTTTCTGTCACACAGTGATTAAAGAGAGAGATGACGTCCGGATAGCCCGGGTACTTATGATCTTCGCCAATCGTGCTGTCCCAAGTGTTCGTTGTTCGATACGATGTAGTGTCTACGCTGTATGTTCCGTCTGCCAGAACCTTCACATCGCTAAAGCGACAAAACCAATATCCGCTGACGGATTTTCCGTTGTCAACATAATTGGTTTTGTACACCAAATAGATGGCATTGCCATCGTTAGAAGACCAGAAGCTCTTGACCGCCCCCTCTTTTTCCGTCAAAAAGTAATTGCCGACATAGGTCATGCTGTCCAGTTTTTCATCTTCACCGGCAGATTTCGCAAACTCTGCTTTGAAGGTGTCCTCAGCCTGCTTTTTCATGGCGTTCATGATGTCGTCCGGAATCTCTGCCGCCGAGGTGACAAAGCCATCCAGACCGGAAACCGTATACTCCTTAGACACTGCCTTCGGAACCTTGCCGTACTGTTTCGCGCAGTCCTCCGGCACTGTGACAGTAACCGTGACTTTGTCGCCATTTTTTAGATGGTCACTCGGTTTTGCCGTATATTCCAGCGAGGAGATGCCGCATTCCGTGTTGTCCAAACTGACCGTGCCGGACGGCGCATACCCGTCAAAGCTCACCTTTAAGCCCTGAAAGGCGTCATATGTTTCCACATCCTGCAAGCCTTCGACGGTTGCTTTGATGGCATCGTCTTTCAGCTTGACGTGATACTTTTCCTCAATCGTATGTACTGTGTCCTCATCCCAAGTGAAAACAACACTGTCTCCGTTGGAAAGATTTTCTTTTTTGTCCCAGGATCCATACAGTTTTTCGACATCCAGATAGGTGTCAATGCTGCTCAAGATCTCTGCGTCACTGTCGCCGGAGATGCCAAATGCATCGAGATTGTTGTCCACCATAGAATCACTCTGGATGCGGTAATCAATCTCGCCATATCCATTGACACCGGTAAATTCATAGGTGAGATAATCCTGCAAATCAATGGTTGTTGTGCCGCATCCGCTCAATCCGATGGCCGCCGTAACGAGCAATCCTGCTCCCAGTCCGAATTTCCAATGTTTCATTTTTTTGCTCCTTATTCATTTAAATATGTATCTTCATGAAAATGCACCGCATTTTCGCCGTCTTGACCCGCAGCCAAATACGCCGTGCCGTCCATATCCCAAAATGTCTCGCCTTGCTCCGTCGAGACGCTTTTTCCATCAATCTCATACAGTATATTGCCCTCAGCGTCCATGGAAAATGACGACGTTTGTTCTGCAACGAGTTCATCCTTTTGCAGCTGATACAGAACAGCTTTTCCCGAGTCCTTGTTGACTTTGCTCAGCAGTTGATTTTCCCTCTCCTTGTAATAGATGTCTCCATTGGAGCCGAGCTAATCCTTTACCGGTATCACGAGACCGTCTTTGCAGCGATACAGCGTAACTTGTCCGCCAAACGAGGAATTTTCCGAAACAACAAGCTCTGGCACATCGTCGTCATCTAAATAGATGTACTCATAACAAGCCTCTGCGCCCAAAAAGCGATCCTCGTATTGCAGGAACCGCTCATACGCCGCCATGGTGTCCGATTTCCCCAGCAGGTAGCTCAACTGATCTGAGAACTCTTCTGTCTGAGAAATTCCTGCGAGACTGATGTTTTGATAGCCTTCGCTACTTCCATAGTAGTAATCTTCCTCGCCCACTTCGTCCCATGTATCGCAGTCAACGATAACCGAATGCGCCTCATCCAGCCAATTGTCATCAAGCGGCGTGACGGAAATCTTATGCTCCGATGGGTTGCAGTCAATCTTCACTCCGGCAGCATCTTTTCCCATCTCCTCGTATGCCTGCTCATAGGTCTCATCAGTCACCGCTTCTTCATAGCACATAAACCCATTGACCGCGTGTTTCTCATACACTGCTTTCGGCTGATTCCGTTTCATCTGGTAGATCGTCAAGTCGGTGTTGTCGTGCAGGAGAATCAGCTCCTGCGTTCCGTCTCCGTTGAGATCCTTCAGGTGTGCATATTGCAGAAACGTGCCGTCCTCCTGCAAGGTGTTCAACAGCGTTCGATACGACGCGACCTCCGGCGAATCGGTGCTGCTTGTCGTCGTTGGGACGGTCGGAGACTGCTTCTGTTCCGGCGCGTCCCGATTCGAGGAGACTGGTTCCTGCTCCTGTACCACGCCCGTTTGCGCCTGATGGTTCATGTACTGAATGCCCGCAACGGTTCCGCCGACACCCAATATCGAAACAGCGACAAGGCCGGCAGCAATTTTTCCTTTGATCGCACTGCCTGCCGCGGTTCCGGCTGTTTTTGCCGCAGAGGTCGTTGCGGCAGGCGCAGTATCCTGCGTGCTGGGCGCGATATCGGAAGACGGAGCGTCTGTTGTCTGTACCGGCGCTGCCTGGATACCGCATTGCTGTAAAATCCGGTTCCACAGCGTATAATCCACAGGGATTTGCACGTTGTCCAGATTGCGCAGCAGCAAGATAAAGAACGGGAACGGAAGCAGACCGTACAGCTTGGTGCCTTGTTTCTCCAGTTCCAGCACTTTTTCTTTCATTTTCTCTTTGCCGAAATGTAACTGCGCCTTAATGGTGCCTTCGCGCACGCCGCAATGGCGCGCAATTTCCTCGATGGTCATGTGTTCATAATAGTACATCGTAATCGCCAGTCGCTGCCCGGCTGACAGGCTATCCAGAATTTCCCGCACCAGGCGCGTGGTCTCCTGCTGATCCATCTGGATCTGCGGCATGGTCTCTATATCCTGATTTTCCAATTGCAACTCCGGAACGCCGTCTTCATCCACCGCATCAAGCGAATCAAACAGATTCGGTTTGTATTTTCGCACAAAGTCTTTCGCAGCATTGTGTGCAATCGAATGAATCCAATTTTGAAACTTGCTGTCATCTATCAGCGTATCCAGCTTGGTAAATGCCCTGATATAGGTTTCCTGCAAAATATCTTTGATGGTATCTCCATCCGCTCTGGTTGCTTCTCGAATCGTCTTGTATACCTCACTATAGCAGCATACATATAGCGCTTCCAACGCCTCTTGATCCTGTTCTCTGGCTCTTTGCACCCATTCCGTCTGAAAGTTTTCTCTTCCCATTTATAAGTTCCCCGACTGCTGCAAAATGCGGATAAACAGCTCCGCATCCTCAATATCTTTTTTGGTCTGTACATAATTGATGCCAACGCTGACAATCGGAACAAAAATAAACGCAAAAATCGAGAGTATCAAAGCAAATAATCCGATGCACAAATCAAACGGAAAAACCGGAACGATAAACCATCCAACGATGGCAATTCGAAACGAATAGCGAATGGATTTCAAAATACCGCCTGCCATCACATATGAAACAAGGGAGCCGCCCAGACAAATCAACAGCATCGCATTCTCTATCGGGATCGGTAAATCTATCGAGACTACGTCAAAAGCCAGCATCAGGCAAAACACGCCGAAGATGGATGCAATAACAGCAACCTGTAATCCCAACTTGCTCCGCTTCATTGTTGCGGCATTCTTGTCGAGAAACTCCTGTGCAGCATTCCTGCCTTCAAATGTGGTCTCTTCAAACAGATGGGATTTCTTTTTTCGCTCGGTTTTTTTTTTCGTTTCCCCTGCACGATCCCATGTCGCTTTCGCAGTATGTGCCGCGAATTTCGCCTTGTCTGCAAAATCTGTATCCTGTACTTTCTGCGAAACATCTGCCAGTGTGTTCTTGATCGTATGCGTCATGGTCTCTGCTTTTTCCTGCACAGCAGCGGACACCGGTTTTTCTATCTCTTCCGGTCGGTCTATCTTCTGGCTCTTTCCGCACAGCGGGCAAAATTTCGCGTCCTCACTGATGACTTGTCCGCAATACATGCAGAATTTACTTCCTGTTCTCATCGTTTTTCCTCCTTTTTTTGTGATCCCACCGCGACAGATTGCTCCATCGCGGCAGGATTCGTATGTTTTTTTCTCTTAACGAATGAAATCGTTATACAGCAGCGTCACAATCTGTGCGCGGGTGCAGGTCTGGTTCGGAGAGAACCAAGCACTGTTTTTCAGCTTCATAATAAAAGCCTCCTTCATAAAATATATATGGTGAAATTTCTACTCGACAGGTCGCAGAAATCTTCCATCATTTGCTTCTATATACTAGACGTAAAAAAAGCCCAAAAGGTTTATGTACAATTTGCACAAAAATTTTTTCTTTGTCTGGGAAATTTAACAATAGTCTATTCCCAACTCCCCCATTTTCGCGCGGCGCAGCCTGTCTCCCTCATGAAACAGGAATCCGTACCAGTTGTCAGGGATGTCTTCAAAGCCGTGCACAAGCAATGTCTGCTTGTCAACTGCCACGCCATAAACAGGCGTCAGCTCGTCCAGCATGACACTCCAATACAGCTTTTGCTCGTGGAATCGCGCGATAACTACTTGCTGCACCTGCTCCCACGTCGCATAAACTAACGCATCAGCCGGAAACTTGCTCAGTCGATCATCCTCCAGCCAGTCATATCCGGACTGATAGATCAAAAGCAGATCTTCGCGCTGCAAAACAGCGTATCTCGTCTCTCCTATTGCTCTGGGTCTTCCAATCATAAATAATTGTCCTTTCTTTGATGGATTCCAAGTACATGATAGCACATTTCAAATCCTCATGATTTTTTGAGAAAAAATTGACCGAAAAATTGAGATCGACCTTATTCTAAAAGAAAAGAGCTTGCCACATGTACCTTCTACAAGCGGCAAGCTCTTTTCTTTTGTGAACGATTACATATAAATATTTGTCTGACTATTTGGAGGCATTTCCCAGTGTTGAGGGGTATATGCTTTTTATGAAGCGACAGCACCAACCACCATATGCAGTACCGCGAACACCAGACCGATGATGGAAATCACCAATGCGGCATTTGCCTTGCTCCGCTGCTGCACCTTCGCCCTTGCAGCCAGAACAAGGCCGATCATGCTCAATACCAATCCGTCTAAAGCGAACAGGAAAGATAAAATTAGTCCGACAACAGCTACAACGAATGCTGTTGTCGCATTTTTTTGACATTTGAGATTGTTTTTGCGTTCTTGCGGACTTCGAATCCATCGATCGTAAGCATATCCATGACCTATCTTAAAAAATAGACATTCTATTAGAATGCTTACAACTATAGATAAACAAACTGTTCCTCTTACTAATAGTTGGACAGCATATTGTGCAACGGGGTTTGTATTGCAAAATACATTTATAAGTATTATAAACAGAATTAGTATTGGATATATGCTAATAACAAACCAATAATAATGCATCCACGGTTTGGGAATTTCGTCCCTACATCTACTATAGGTAAAACTTTCTTTAAAAGAACATTTTCTGAGTTTTTTCTGGCGCTGTCGCTTGGTCAAATAAAAAAGTGACATTCCGTTCAAAAATCCACGGATATCAAAAACGGCTAAAATATAAACAAGTAAAATGAGGATAATGACGTGCTTTATATATCTTGTCTGCGGAATCAATGACGCATGATAATAGCTCCATTGCAACCACTCAGTCAAATATTTGATCATATGTACTTACGTTGCCCTCTGCTTAACTGCAAATGCGTTCCTTTCCATTTTACTTTATATTTTTCATCTGTTTTTGTCTTTCAACAGATATTAAGATACATCTCTCAGGTGCTCCTACTTCTTGCATTCCCTCAAAGTATCCTAGTCCATTAAATCACCCAGATTCATATAACAGCTTAATCGCAGTAGAGCTATCTCTGTATTACCGGATACTTTGCATATATGTCAAGAAGTTTTTTCATGCACTGCTGATCTCCTAATTCTTTTATTCTTTCAGATATTGCATCCATTTTTTTATTTAGGAAAGAAACATATTCAATATTCTCATCAGAATCATCTCTTTCAATCGCAGTGTTATTGTTATGGACGGTTTCAACTCGTTTGGGACAATTCGGCTATACATTGTTCTGTGTAACGTGACAAATGGCAAGCTGGCTGAAAACTGCTTTTTATTCAAATTTTTTCCGCTTTTCAATCGTGAGGCTTCCGTTTTTTGTCGTGTCGATGGGTTCGGCTGGGAGAGCGAGGCTTGTCAGCAGCAGCGCGGTCAGCAGGCCGAGCTGCAATTCTTTCGACAACTTCCCAATTTTCAGGATGTTGTTCACCGTATTCCCTCTTTTTCCGTTTTTTTCTTTTGCGTTTGCGCCACAGCAAAAAGATGCCGAGCAGCAGCAAAAGCGCTAAAATCACAGCCAGCAGTTTGATTTTCCAATCCAAGCCCTGCATCTTTTCCTGCGCCGTCGGCAGTTCGGTGTTGTCCGGCAGGGCAACGCGATGACCGCGCACGAGCAGCCGATGGGTATTGATGCCGTATGGCGTGCACGTGACGAGCGTACAGTAATCCTTGCCCGCCACGATGCGCAGTTCTTCCACTTCGCGCGGCAGAACTGTCGAGATGTCGTCCACCTGATACGCGATCTTGCGGTCTAAGACCGTAATGATAAAGATATCACCTTTGACAAGCTGATCAATATCGGTAAACATCCGCGCGTCCGGCATGCCGCGATGGCCGGACAGCACACAAAACGTATTTTCGCCGCCGACCGGCAGGCTGCTGCCGGAGACATGTCCGACACCGACCTGCAGAACATTTGCGTCCATGCCGTGATAAATCGGCAGTTCCAAATCCAGCTTTTGAATGGTGATATAGCCCATGATGCCCGTGCCGGTGATATTCAGCACGGACTGATAGTCCTCCAAATTTGTGCCGATGCCGGCATGGCGTTCAAACAGACGCCGATTGTAGTCATCTGCCGCGGCGAGCATCGCTTCGCGCTCTGCTTTGCTTGTGTCCTTGATCGCTTCTTGATATGCCGCGACTGCCCGCGACATGTGCATCGAGTTCCACCAGCTGCTCACCACAGGATACAACATAACGGAGAGACCCACGAGGAAAATCACAAGTAAGAGAACCGTTGAAAAAGAACCGCCTTTTTTCTTTTGTTTTGCTTTCTTGGTCTGCTTCATGAATCGCTCCCTGATGTTGGTTGAAATTACGACTTTCTTCTTAGCCCTCTCCGTCACTGCGTGACACCTTTCCCAGAGGGAGAGGCAAGCTTGGTCTCTGCGTGAGATTGCACTCTGTCGCACAGACTTTTTCTCGTCTTCCCCTTTGGGGGAGATGTCTGCGTAAGCAGACAGAGAGGGCTTGTAAAAGAAGCAAGTTCGTATCCGAGCACCCCTGATTCGTCAGAGGAAAACTCTTACTCCCTCAATCATTTGCAAAGCAAATGATTGAGGGAGCTGGATTGCTTGATGTGTCGTTTCTGTGTCCGCGAGATTACTCTGCGTCAGAACGGCGCTTTCTGACCACCAGCACGATTGCCGCGCCAGCCATCAGGATGCCGCCGATGGTGTAGAACAGCTTCGTGCCCATGCCGCCGGTGGACGGAAGGGTGGAACCCTTGTTGTTCTCTACCTGCAACAAGTACAAATGGTTGTCCTTAATATCTGGGCTTAAACTTTCAGAATCTTTTTTTACAGTCCAAGTAACGCCATCGTTGGTAGCAGTTCCTGCAATTGTAATTGTAACCGGATCCTTTAACAAGTTATATCCAGTAGGAGCAACAATCTCGGTAATGGTATACGTTCCCGCACCCAGTCCTCTAATTACCAAAGTACCATCTGAACCAACCTCTGCAGTTGCCGTAAATTTCTGTTGTTCCGCGGTAGATGCGATTCGCTCATACTTGGTTGCATTTTCGGAATTTTCCGGTACAATGGTCGAATATCGTCCGTCTGCCTGTTTATAATATGTGCCACTATCAGACGGTTTATAAGTATAACCGATTTGATGAGTCGTTCCTTCAATCGTAAACTTTGCGCCAGTTAAAGCCGTTTTTGTTTGTCCATCAATTTTTTGCAATTTAAGTCCCGTGCTATAGACTTTAACATAGGATTCTGGAGTATTGCCAGTCGGTTCATTTTCACCGCCGCCCCAGTTCGGATCGTTGGAGTATTCTAATTTAACGGTATTCTTGTTGCCACCAGTACCGATAATAGCATTTTCGTTCACGGTTGCAGAGTACACAACAATAATCTTAGAATTCTTGTCAAGAGAAAGTCCGCTTTTTTTCAAATCTTCAAATGCTACTTCAAAAGTACAGTTATCAGTTAAACCGCTGGTCTTTACAGTATACTTACCAGTATCAATTTTGTTAGCTTCATCGATTGAATTTTTATAAACCGTAATAGAATCGCTCTTTAATGTCAGACCAGCATCCAGTGTATCGTGGAATACATACTTATATGTATTGTAATCTGCATATTTGTCCGGCAAAGTACCTGTCAGAGTAAATGTTACTGTATCACCGATACTAGCGGTAGTACCTGTAGCATCAGTTTCATCTGTATTCGCGGAATTCTTTACTTTCTTATCAACGGTCGGAACAGAAGATTTATTTTCAACTTTTTCATTGCCGACAACCTTCAAAATATAGTTGGTATATGCATCGTTACCCGTTGGAACTGCAGAGTTCTTTACGAGATAATAACCAGCATCTTTCAGACCAATATGGTATCCTGCGTCGTCTCCTTCTCCGGTTACTGTATTTGCCGTGCCGGCAACAGTGGTATTTACATTATTACCGACAATTTTTGCGAACACTTTTGCATGCTCACTCGTAAAAGTGTCTTTCGAGATAACCGCAGCTACATTCTGAGCTACAATTGCATCCGATGCGTTCAATGTTGCACTACCGTGTGTCAAAACGTCCTCAAATAGTCTGCCGATAGTCGAATCAGCTTTGAGATCCGTAATCAAGGCAGATTCATTTCCTTTGAGACCGGAACCCCAATCTGTAATACCAAGCGGAGTTTCAGCAGCACCTTCAGCCTTTGTGCCTAAGGTGCCAGCAAAAATCTGATATGCTTCATAGGTATAGCCAGCAGTTGTATTGTCAATCGTGATGCTATATGTCTCCGCCGCCAGCGCGCCCGTGCACAGCACGGAGACCGCCATTGCCATGGCAAGGAGCACAGCTCCCAGCCGCTTGATTGTTTTCCTCATAGTTTTTACATCCTTTCTTTTACCTAATAAATGAGGGTTTATATGAAATATAAAATATCTGCGTTCCCTTTCGACAAACGCGCGGTATATTATATATCTGCTATTGGTTTCTCCGGCGGCGCAGCCAGAGCGCCAGACCGGACGCGCCGCACATCAGTCCCGCGCCGAGCAGCAATGCTAGCGGATACCCGCGCCCGCCCGCAGACGGGAGCGAAACCAACGGCTCGTTCCTGACCGTCAGCGTGTACGAACAATCGCCTTTCGGTTCTAGTATCCAATGCTCCGTGTCCGGATTTTCTTCGATACACTTGATTTCGCCGTTCTCGATTTGCAGCGTGACATGGGTATCCAGCGTTTTGTATCCCGCCGGTGCGGAGACCTCAAAGATGTACTGTTCGCCCTCCGCGACGTTGGTCAGCGTGATTTCACCGTTGTTCGTCTGCTGTATCTTCGTGGAATCGGTGCCCTCTTGAATCTTGAAGGTCGCGGGACTGCTGGTAATCAGATTGCCGTCCATGTCGACTTTTTTGATGGTCAGCTTCATCTTTGACACATTGGTAACGGTCACGCCGTTGCTCTGCTTGGATGCTTCTTCTCGTCCCTTCGGCATCGGTGTGATATCTGTCTTGCCGTTTCGGATGACCGCTTTGTAAATCGTGTCGTCCATCTCGTAGCCCGGCGGAGCTTTGGTCTCCTTGAAGTAGTACGTGCCCGCCGGAAGATTGTTGAATTGGACGGTTCCAAATTCCTGGTATGACACTTCCGGATTCATGAAGTTCTTGCCCGTGACCTTCTTCGTGCAATGTTCATCGCTGTACAGCGTAAATTCTGCATTGGCAAGCGCACGGCCGTGCTCGGCATCGACCTTCTCGAACGAAATGTCCGCTGATACCGGCGCGTTGCGGATAACGAGCAGTGCGTGGTTGGAATAGTGCATCTTGCCGCTGTTGTCCTTCCACGCGGCGATTGTGTGTTTGAATTTCGATTCATCCACCGTGTTATCACTCTGAATCGGTGAATCTTCGCCCTCGTAGTATTTGGTCGCGTCCTCCGTGACCTCGTACTCCTCGTAGCCATCGGTGTCGTAGTCGTTGATGACATTGGCATCGTACTTCGTATCGCCGATGGACAGCTCGCGCAGAGAATATCTCGCAATCTCGCCGTCTACATACAGCGGAAGGTTTTCCCACGTGTACTGCCAGTTGTTGTCCGCATTCAATTCCTTCGTATAGGCCTTTTCGAAGACATTCTCCAACGGTCTGCCGTTGCGGCACAGCTGCACGGTGACGGGAACCTTGGACGATTCCAAGGTTGTGGCCGTCCACTTTTTCACCGCGGTAACCGTTGTCAGCATCTTGGACGTGTTATATAGAATCGGCGCGTCGTTTGGCGCGTTCGGATCCAGCCAAGTGCTTGTGGCATCCTTGTTGCTGCCATCCAGCGCGACGATTTTAAAGTGTACTTTGGCATCATCGGTAACGATAATGGAGATTTTTTTCGCGCCGGTGTAGCCCTCCGGAAGAATTTCTTCCAGATAGTACATGCCTTCATACGATACATCCAAGGTATCTCCATCGATCAGCGGCGGTAAGCGCAGCTGCACATAGCCGTTCGCATCGGTCTGGACAATGTTGTCCGGAACCGGCTCCGTATAGCCGAGATTTCCCGACTGCTGTGTCTCGACGGAATACTGGTTGGTGTTTGGTCTGCGCAGCAATTTCAATGGTGAACCGTTTTGATTGCTCAACTTGAACTGAACGTTGCCCAGTCCATGACCGGTCACTCTGTCTGCCTTGGACAGCGTCAGGATGCCCGCCTGCGCATAGATGTTGGTCAGATGTACCGTTTGGTAGTATTGTGCATCAATGTCGGCGGCATACGCAGCCATCGTGACCGAAACGCCTTCGTCCGGATAGAGCTTATCGCCGTTGGTATCGTGCTCGTGATTCTCCGCGTTGTGTATGGAGTAGCGGCTGGTGGACGTAAACGCTTTTTTCAGCGCGCCAGCGCGGGAAGTTTCCTCGCTCGTTATATCCTTCGCCGTGTAGTTTTGTTCTTTGACGGTGTACTGCTCGCCCTGATATCCTTCGACAACCCACGTATACGTGTCGGTGGCTTCGTCATACGTCGTATAGCCAAGGCTTGTACTGTCACTCGAACTCGCCGCCTTGAGCGTCAGCGTTCGCGTGTCTTTTGAATCATCGCTTTTTGTGACGGTAATCGAATAGTTCTTCTTGACCTCGTCAATCGCTTCGCTGTCGCCGACAAAGGTTTTTTTAATGATAACCTTTGCGTTTTTTTCGACTAGCACGCCGTCAATGTGCCAGCCGTCCGAGTTCTGATATTTTAGAACGTACCAGCGAATCGCATACTTGTCCGTGGTCAGATTCTCTTTCGGAATGATTACTTTGTTGTCCGGATTGTTCGGGTCAGATTTGTAAACCTCTTCCTTGCTGTTTCGGATTTTTCTGAAAATTTCTTCATCTGTCGGAATGCTGTCAACGGTGATCTTCGCTTCGTTAACTCCTTTATCCAATGGACAGTAGATAGATTGGGTTGCTGTCTTGTCGGATGTTACGCGAAGCGGTATATTATTTGCCGCGTTGCGGAGATCTTCATCCAAATCGAATGCGGTGTTCGCGCTCGCCGCATCGGCAACATAAATACCTGCTTGATATTTATTATTCGCATCCATGAGAACATGGCCTATTACGTGATCCGTGCCGTGAATGCGGGTGGAATACACGGAGTCTTTTGTGAAATTCTCTTTGGGCTGTTGCTTTGTATTGCCGCCATAGTCCAGAATTTCACAGCCTAAGCCGACGAAAAAATTGACGGAATCCGGACGCCCTTTTTTATCTCGCAGCTTCCACTTCGCCTGCAGCTGCACCTCGGCGTTCGCATTCGCATATGCCTGCAGCGTATCGTAATCCAGCGTAGCGCCCGCCTGAATCGTTTTCTTTCCTCCTCCAACTGTGGTCACTTCCCAGCAGTCAAACGTGTAGTAGTATTGCTTGGAATATTTCGTGTGATTTACCACTGCATAGTCGTCATCCGGACGCAAAACCGTGTGCGACGCATTCTTCTGTATTTCGGATGTCGTATAGGTTATATTTCCTTTGATGTTGCATGGCTGCACGACTTCTTGGTCACCTTTTTGACTGTTCTTTGAAAAAATATCCTCCAGTGACTTCGACACATCGGTGTTATACACCACGCGCAGCTTTTGATTGGCATTTTTCGGCTCAAAGATATACTGCTGCCGGATGCCGTCTGTTTGGTTCAGCGTATAGGTTATAGTGTAATCTGATTCGTTGACGGTCTGTGTAAACTGATTTGTGCAGTCCTTGCCGTTTGTGTCCTTTGCCACCCATCGAATGGCGCTATCTGAAAAGTTCGGCAAGGTAATAGAAACATTGTTCGTTGTTCCGGTGTCAAAGAACGCTTTTTCCGGAAGTTCTGAACTTGTATTGACATAGGGATAGCCTTTTTTGTTGTTCGCGGATATCGAATATTTCAGACAGTTTTTCTTTCGCAAAGCATCCGTATTCGACAGCTTACCAGAATCCTTCGGCGTGTAGTATATCGCCGCGCCCTTTCCCGATGTCAACATGTTCAACGGAATGCATTTTTCACTTCCTACTGTGAACACAGTCGTATCCGCCCAAACTGTATCGGGATTGCTTTTTACAATCATTTCGTGCGCGAAATGATTTGTCTTTTCAACCTTGATGGAAGGATCATATTTGCCGAAAATAGTTTGTAATTGATTCTCGGTGATATAGTAGCGCTCGTTGTTGCCCACAACAGTCGTTTGATCTTCCGGTATCGTCAGTTTGCCGCCTTTGAATTCGTTGGCAGTGCTGTCCCATGTCCATTCCTCCTCCACCGGTGTCCACTTGTCATCAATCACGACATACGCATTGATCGGCATGAGCGAAACTTTCGTTGTGAAGGTGGTCTTTTGGTTAACGGTTACGGTATAGTCTGCCTTGTTGCCATTGATATTCTCCGGTTTCACTTGGATGCCGTTGGCATACCACTCTACGCCTTCCTTGTACGGCAGGGTCATTGTGACAGATTTTCCGTTCAAAATGCATTGCTTCTCCGGCATTGCAGTGTCAGAACCAAATTTTCCCGCGTCGTCTTTCGCTGAGACGGTGTAGAAGCTGTTTTTTCCGAGAAAATCAACGCTTGGTTCATAAGCTCCATGCTTTCTTACCCAAAAATCTTTTGTTTCCGTATTGTTCGGGATATAATACACGGAACAACTTCCGTTCGCTTTGCCACCCGTTTTGCCATCCTCACTAGAAATCATCGGGATTTTATATTCACCGTCAGCTTCTATCGGCGCGATATCCGGCCACATTCTGTCAGGGTTATCACCGTCGCCATTGGAACTGTCATAGAATCCGATCGCAAAATTGTATTTCTGGGCATCCGTTGTATTCGGAGCATATTGGCTCGCATCGAATCCGTATTTTTTGTATACGGTTTCCGCCTGCGCCGACGTGATATAATAGCGCGTGTAGTTTTTCTTTGTGTTCGCTGAACCCCATGGCTCATAGTAGTGAGTTTTCGTTGTTGTCAGCAAGCCGACCTCTGCCGGCTGTTGATCAATGAGCACGAAGCAATGTACCTTCAAGCCCTCCGCTTTCGACTGATCCGTGGTCAAAAGCACTTGTTCGTTAATGCCTTTGACCGTGACGGTTACGGTGTCCACACCTTCATTCTTTGAGATGGTAGTTACATCGCTGCCCTTTTCCGTATACCATGTGACGGCGTTTCCGTCCGTGTCCTTGGAAGGCAGCTCAAATGTCGCTTCTCCGCCGCTCAAAATTTTCGTATCCTGAAGGGTGACATCAGGAAAAAATTTGCTCTTGTCCGCCTCGTCAACGGAAATCGTATAGAACGAGTTGTTCTTAAGGACATTGGCATTGTCTATCATCACATAACCTGTGGTGCTGTGCGGGGTGTAATAAATCGCCAGATTTTTCTTAATGTCCTTGGTGTCCTCTACAAGAGGAACGCGGAACTGGCCACTTTCTTCCGCCTGCTTTGGCATCTGGCGATTGTATAATCGCTTGTCATCACCATAAGCAAATGGAAAATAACCGTTTTTGTCTTTGCTGGTGGTGCCCTTTTCAAAGATTACATCCTGGCCAAACCCGTAGTTTCTGTATGCGGTCTTTAGCTCGGCATCTGTCACATAGTAATTGAGCGCCGGACCGGTTCTGCCCCAGACGTCCACGCGGTCGGTGTCCATGTTAATGGTATAAATTTGCTTCCATGCGCCGTTCACAGCGACATAGCACGGAATCTCCTTTGTGGGTGCGTTCACGCCGCTCGCGCGAAGCGTATAGTTGCGGGTCAGACCTCTTGACAAGGCAGCGCTATTCGCAGCTTTTTCCTCATTGACATCTGTCCAAGAGGGTACCTCTGTACCTGTACTCGACAGAAAGCTGCTGATATCTGTATTCGCTGTGTTCGTGTCAGCACCGTATACAATGCCTTTGCTCTGTCCCTCGCGGACAATCAGGTCTTTATATGAACTCTGAGCTGTAATCAAACGCAGACGATACGAGTACGTGTATAAATCTATATTGTCGTTGATTTTTGTATCAGAATTAAATTTTCTTCGCGGGTTGTTGCCGTCTACGCCGCCGTTGCCATGGTTGTCTGCGCTGTCTTCGCGCGTGTACCATACGCATTCGCTGGCATTGGCAACGGAAGTCATGGCTTTCTCGTCTTCCGTGCCCAGCTTATATACGCCGGTATTTACCAGACTTTTAGTTCCAAGCTGTAAATTAGAATTAGTCGCATTTTCTTGGAAAGCCTGTGCTAATGTCATGCCCTTTTTTACGGTAATAGACCGAGCTTTTTTATATGCATCTAAACATGCGTTCGGATTATCTTTACTTGTGCCAAGCTTCGTGTCATCCGGCAAGGCTTCTTTTCGGTCGATATATAAATCATGCAGTGTGATGGTAACCGTGTCGGTTGCATTGTCTGCTTTCGCGTCCATGCCAATACTGCGGTGAAACATCGGCACTAGCAGACAAAGCAGCAGCAAAAAAGATATCGCGCGTTTTCCGCGGTTCTTTCCCGTCAAGTCATGTCGTCTCCCTTCCAAATACGGCAAAAAAGCTGCTTCAATCGCAGCTTGTCTATATTTGTGTTGCAGCTCGTATACAATTGTTAATAGCTATCGTATAGATATTAACAATTGTAACACAAACAAACACAAACAGTAACCATTCTTATAGTTCGTTTTTCCGTATAGACTATCTCTTTTCCGTATGAATCGAGAAAATACGAGCTTATATATGTAAAGGTTTATAACTTTACAGCACAACAAAAGCAAGAGCTTATCGGCGAAAATTTACCGATAAGCTCTTGCTTTTCTTATATTTTTCTCTATTATACAGTCAGATCATATTTTGTGGAATAATCATCATTCCGCCCATTCAAGTGCAGGATGTATTTAATCAATATCGTCCGATATAAATATACTCGCACTCTATAATCAATAGACCTGCGGCAACGTTCGACCCTATCATGATAAGTTTAATAATGTCGGAAAAGCCATGTATCATTGCTACTGGAATAAGAATCAAATTGCAGAGTATTGCTGCTATCTGGAGAATTTGCAGATATAATGCCGCCTTCAACACGCGATGGTGTTTCTTCCAAAAGCAAAATAACGGCTTGAGCCAAGCATGCGCTTGCTCATAGGTTGTCGTGTGCCGATAGAAATTATTTGTGTTTCCAAAATGAGCATTTTTATTTAGATGATAGATCGCTTGCATATTCAGTATTTGAAGGAGGATTCCGCCAAGAATTGTTTTAATCACTTTTTACCCTCTTTTTCTTGTTGAGAAAACGGCGTTGCTCTTTCGCCGTCAATTTCAATCCGGTAATTTTTGTCAATGGACGCTAAAATAGTTTCGTATTGATAATAACTTTATGTATCTAAATTTTACCAGCTAACAAAGAGGATGGCAAGCAAATTATTCCTTAAATTTCCAAATGGAATAAAAAGAATGCCGTGGAAAACAAAATTCTATATTTTTTGATAATTTTCGAAATTTTGGTACTATCTTCGAAATTCTTTGGATATTTTCTACAATTTCTTTAATTTTTCTCTTGATTTTTTCCCCAAATATTCTATAATAACAGGTAAAGAAAGCAGAGTAAATCAGTTGGAAATTCATTTGCTGATCCTCTGTTCATGTGAAGGAGGTCGTTTTTATGTTAAGCTTCATTCTTTGTCTGGCTCTCCTGATTGTCGGCTATCTTACATATGGTAAAATTGTCGACAACACCTTCGGTCCGGATGACCGTGAAACTCCTGCTGTGCGCATCAACGATGGCGTTGACTACGTTGTTATGCCGCAGTGGAAATTGTTTTTGGTTCAGCTGCTGAATATCGCAGGCCTTGGCCCAATATTCGGCGCAATGCAGGGTGCATTGTGGGGGCCTGTTGTATTCTTGTGGATCACATTCGGCACAATCTTTGCCGGTGGTGTTCACGACTACTTCTCCGGCATGATTAGTGAGCGAAATGATGGTAGTTCTGTTGCTGAAGTAACCGGCAAATATTTAGGTTCCGGTATGCAGAACGTGATGCGTGTATTTTCTGTTGTCCTGCTGATTATGGTCGGCACGGTATTTGCAGTAGGTCCTGCTGGTCTGATCGTCACGTTGTGTAAAAACGGCGGTCTGTCCGGTGTTGTTACTACAACCTTATTCTGGCTGATTATCATTCTGGTTTACTACTTTATTGCAACGTTTATCTCGATTGATAAGATCATTGGCAAGATTTATCCGATCTTTGGTCTTTGCTTGATTATTATGGCAATCGGCGTAATCTTTGGTATCTTTACCAATCCGGATTATACCATTCCTGAAATTTGGAGCCATATGTACAACATGCATCCGGCCGGCACCCCGATTTGGAGCTTCATGTTCATCACGGTTGCCTGCGGTGCAATTTCCGGCTTCCATTCCACGCAGTCCCCGCTGATGGCTCGCTGCATGAAGAGTGAGAAACAGGGTCACTTTGTATTCTACGGTGCCATGGTCGCTGAAGGCATTATCGCATTGATTTGGGCTGCAGCTGGCTGTGCTCTGTACAAGGTCACCGGCGGCGTAAGCACCGGCCTTGCAGCTGCATTGGCAGAAGGTCAGTCCGCAGCAATCTATGATGTATGCTCCAAGACAATGGGCGGCGTTGGCATTGCCCTCGCAATGATCGGCGTTGTTGTATGCCCGATTACTTCCGGTGATACCGCATTCCGTTCCGCTCGTCTGACACTGTCTGATTGGTTCCATGTTGATCAGGGTTCTTATGCAAACCGTCTGAAGCTGTGTATTCCGGTTTTGGGTGTTGGCGCAATCCTTGGTATTGGCAACGCAATCGGCGCAATTGATTACACGGTTATCTGGCGTTACTTCAGCTGGACGAACCAGACATTAGCTATGATCGTACTGTGGGCAGCTTCGATGTATCTGTTCACCGAAAAGAAGAATTTCTGGATCACAGCAGTGCCTGCTACATTCATGAGTGCTGTTTCCTGCACCTACTTCATTCTCGCACCGGAGTGCCTCGGCAGCTTGATTAACTCCAAGACAGCTGACGGCGTGACCATCTACAACACAGCTGTTGCTTACCCAATCGGTATCATCTTCGCAGCTGTACTGCTGATTATCTTCCTGCGTGCAACAAAGAAGCACTCTGCGAAAGCATCTCAAGCATAACCGCATGATCTGCGTTTTTCAGCCAGCTGCTGCATAGTCAGCGGCTGGCTGTTTTCTCTTATTCCACATACAAGCGAGGTTGTTATTATGATCTTCAAACCTTCTCCACTGAGCAGAATTACCGTGGATGATCAGGAACTGGTGCCGGACAAAAAGTCCTGCCGGAAAATTGGTCCGTGCGGTGTCGGCAAAAAGGCACTGTATCTCAATAGTTTTTTCATTGATCGAAAATACTATGTTCCCTTTCAGGCAATCCAGCGCGTATTTAAACGCGTTGCCATGAGTCAAGGCGGCTTTTCCGGAAAAGGCATGTTTGCCAGCATGGCATATCTTGTTGTTGAATTTGATCACGGCAAACAAAAGCAGTGTAATTTTAAGCACGAGAGCGAAGTGGATGATTTGTTGGCCTTGCTTGCACGGGAACAGCCGCAAATCAAGAGGGTCAGTGCGCAAGCAGAACAGCGGCTTGCTGCGCGCGAAGCACAGCTTGCTGAAGAAGAGCGCTCGCGTCCGACGTTATCCGCTGCCGCTCAACAGGAAGTTGACGAATTACAGCGTGCCATTGACTATCTAAAACAAAAACCGAAACTGAGCGATCAGCTGAGCAAATCCGCAAAACGCAAGCGCGCCTATCAGTGCACCAGCCCAAGTTATCGCTGGGCAGCGATGGCAATTACCATTTTGGGACTCGCTGCGCTGGTATACGGCATTTTTTCCTTCCTGCATCACGGCACGTTTGCCATTTACTTTACACTGTTTGGTTTGGCTGCTATTTTTACTTTTGCAGGCTTCAGTGTACTCCCCACTGCAAAAAACAACAAAAAGTCCGTCTTGCAGTACGATGAACAGGCGCAGCAGCATATGAAAACGTATTTGAGCAAGTATCCCGCCTTCCCCGTTCCGGTTCGATATGCGCACCCGATTGTATTAAAGCGGATGCAGCGCGTTATCATCCAAGGCCGCGCACAGACAGCGCAACAAGCATTGGAAATCGTCAAAGCCGACCTCAAAGCACTCAACGCCGATGTGCAGGTATCGCAGGAGGAGCATGACGAAGTGGTTGCCATTAAGCCGATGTTCCTGAACGCCGCGTATGAATAACGAAAAATCCAGCTTTTACGGACACGTTCTGTAAAAGCTGGATTTTTCGTTATTTTAAGAGGTTTTTTCTTTGTTTTGTTTTTTGTTTTAAGCTCTTTGGTGCTGTCATTAGGCTAATGCATGCATCATCATAAACCGAGCGCAATTGCTGCCGCATATCGTCATTTGCGTTGACAAAATCTTCTGCTTTATCAGCCAAATCAAACCAAACGCTGCAATTTTCATTTAAATCCAAAAGATCATTTCTTCCAATTTCGGTATTCCAATCATGTACGTCCCCTATTTTTTGAATAAAAAAGCGCAAAATATGTAATGCACTTTCTAACTGCTTCTTTTCAACAGCACTCTCAAAATCCAGAACATAGATTTCTACGGGAACAAAAAACATGCTTTTTTTGACAAACGAATGGTCTTTATCCGCCATTTGAAAGAACTGCATTACAAATTGAATTTCCGTTTCCGCTGATTGAGAAAATTCTTCTCCCCTCTGACTATAACGCCAACGATAATATTGATACGCCGCGTTCTGCACACGAAGCACTTGTTTCTTAAATTCCTTGCTGTTTGTGCTGTTATCCAGCTGTAGCTGTTCCAATTGCTTTTTAGCAGAGGTATATTCTAACCAAAAATCCCGTTTTGTTGTATCGGATGCAGAAAATCCGGATAAAGCCAGCGGACCATTGAGAAACAATACAAAAATGAGATATGCAACACTGATATTTTCTAGTACCGTCCAAACGTGTACCGTATGATTCCAGCATAGAAAAAAGATGCACGCTGCGGCAAAGAGCATCTGGCTGAATCGCAATGTATAATAACTAATTTTTGTCAAAAACCCCGATTCAAACCATGCTGATTTGATAAAGACCATGTTTGCCTTGCGAAAAAGTGACATATTATCCAGCATTTTTCTCCGCTCTATGATGTCGTAGCGGTTGGTAAAATCAACCCAAAGGCAAGCCGAACAAATAATCATACAAAAAATCAGCTCAACCAAACACCGTCCGAATAATTCTAATCCATTCAAAAGTTAGTTCCATCCTGTTCTTGTTATCCTATCTAACAGCTTCATTATACGGTTTTCTTCGCATCCTGTCAAAATATTTCTGTGTGCATGCGGTTTCTACTGCACTCCGTTGTTCTTTCGTTTTTGTTTTGGTGAGGGCAATTCATCGTACATTGCCTCAAACAGCTTTGCAAGAAACACTTTGCTGTCGACTTCATCCACCAGAAGCATTTCTTTTGCTCCCTCATACGGAAGATCGCAAATTGCCGCAGGCATAAGTTTCAAAGCGGATCTTGTTTTCTTTACAAGCAATCGGTCATCATAGATCCCGCCGACAATTTTACCGCGATAATAGAGGATAAATTCCCCCATCATCGACCGGTAAGAAACCGCGTTCAAGTCGGATAACTGTTCTAAAATGAAACGAAGATATTCTTTACTGGATGCCATAATTCCTCCTGTTTAACATAGCTGTCCCGGCAGCTTCTGCTTTTCTTTTGCCGGAAAAGTGGCTTCAAACTGTTCAAACCCCTCTGGGTTTCTCTCACAGACAAAATACCCATCAGGGTCTTTGTAAGTGCCGGAGATGCCGTCCAAAAATCCGGGTTTCAGCTCTTTGATGAGAAAATAGTCTGCCTCTGGATCGTCGGCATAGCACACGCCCTTGGTTTTGGCCGGAACAAAACCAGACTTGCCGTAAAAGTCAATATTGCCGGTAATGGCAAGCGCTCCTGCACCCATTTCCTTGGCTTTTTCCATGGAATAGTCGAGCAGCTGCTTTCCATAGCCTTGCCGCTTATATGCCGGTGCGATGCTAATGGGGCCGAAAGTCATGATCGGCACCTTCCGTCCATCGTCACATTTGATCTCCGACCGCACATAGATAACCTGCCCGATCAGCTCACCGTTCAGCTCCATCACGAAGTCCAGCTCCATCACGAAGTCCAGCTCCGGCACAAATGCCGGATCATCCCGATAACAGTGCAGTACATAGTGCTCCATACAGCTGGGCCGGTAAACATTCCAGAATGACTCACGAGTCAGGTTTTCGACGGCTCTGTAATCGTCTTTCGTTTCCAGACGAATGATACGATTCTTTTCTGACATAACTTTTCTCCTTCTCTCTTATCAGAGAAGGACCCGCGCGATTTCCATCGTCACGATTTTCAGCACTGCGCCACTCGACATCACATAGAACCATATCTCGCGCATTTTTTGCGTTCCTGCAATCGGCGTAGCAATGGCGGCAACAATAATCAACAGTGCGCCGACACAGCCAACAATGGTGGGCACGCTGACGAGCGGGAACAGCCCCGGTGCGCAGCTGCCGTCAATGGCGTGTTGAATGGTCTTGTCCAGCCCGTTCCACGCCGCTGCAAAGCAGCACACTACAAGTCCAAACACCAGCAGAACCGTGCTCCTGCGCCCCCAATATTGAATGCTCGTGCGGTTAAGAACCGACCAGCCGATAAAACCCAGCAGGGCAAGGAGCATCAAAGTTGTCACCGTAGTTATCGCATTTCCAAAATAGAGTTTCATTTTTCCTGCACCTCTCAATACTGAATGATGATCGTTCTGCACGCATCACAGCAGCAGGCTTTCACGCTGGTACGACCGCCGATCTTCAACCCAGTGAGTTTTACAAAGCCATCCACGTTTTTTGCATTTTCCAATGCACTCGGCACTTCGCTTGCAAAGCTGAACGCGCCATCCTTGCTGCTGAACAGGTAGCCTTTTCTCATTTCTTTCCCGCATTTCGGACACATCATCATTATTTCCTCCTAATCTTTCATGTTGTTCTTTTCCTGTTTCTGTAATCAGATTCAACCTTGGTAATAAAGCGATCAATATGTGTCGCCAGCAAAGAAGAAACAGATTCTTTTTCCTCTGCACCGTCGTAGACACTGTATAAAAGATACATTGGCCCATAGAATTCCAACGCCAGCTGCATAGCATCCTCATCAGAATCTGTCAGCTTACGGAAGATAGCCGTCATGTACTCCAGCGGACCGCCCGCCAGATAATCGTTGTGAAGCTGCGCGAGCTTTGGATCACGGTATTGCTCCAGTGTCAGCATTTTACGGAAATTAGAAGAAAACGGCTCCTTTGTCCAATGGTCAAACTGAGCAAAGCTGTATGTGCGAATTTTCTGAATTGGTGTATGCATATAAGCTTCCGCAAAGCCGTCCGGTTCCGTTTCCGGCATTTCATACGCCTCGGCACGCTCATAGTCCATCTTGTTCATCCGCTCCACGATCTTATCTAAGATTTCTTGTTTGCCGGCATAGTGCTTATATAAGGCGGCTTTCGTAAATCCCAACCGCCCTGCAATATCATTCATAGATGTCCCCAGATAGCCGTTCTGCGCAAACAGCTCCAGCGCTATTCTCAAAATTCGTTCCTTTGTACCCTCTGCCATAATTATCTCCTTTATTAAAGTAACCACTTGGTAACTACATTATAGTTACCAAGTGGTTACTTGTCAAGAACTAATGTAAAAAATGTACTTGCGAGTCTTTATTCTCTCTCAGAACATTCATTAACTGTCATTTTGCATCTTCGTTTTAGGGAGGCATTCATTTTGTTTTTCTTCGCGTCCTGTCAAAATATTTCTGTGAGCATAAAAAAATTCCTCGGTTGAGAATGCCGAGGAATTTTTTATGCTTTTTACTTATCCTGATGCTCAGACAGAATCTTAACTGCCTGAGCATCCTGCGAATCACAGCATACCTCTGTGACATCTTCCAGCAGAACAACAGAATCACCGTCTGGACTGCCATCATCGGTTAACTGATGGATAAAAACCGCATTATCGTCTAGTGCAGTGACGATACCTGTTACATCATAATTATCGCTTTCGCGCAGTTCGATAGATACAACCTTTTGTGTTTCCTGTGCAAATCGAAAGATGGAAGGAATGATTTCTTCCTCATCTTGCACTTTGATCGTTGGATGCTGCTGTCCTCGTAAAGAGTAGAGCTTTTGCGCTCTTTTTGCGTGTGTCGATTCTATCTCACAGCGATATAATGCATCACGCTTTAATACCATGAATCCATCATAATTGCCATAGCAATCGATTTCGCTTAACAGCAAAAACTCATCGGAGCATGCAAGAATATAACCGGTCATAAAACGCCCTGTATCTTCTGAACGGTAAATACTGACCAACTTTCTTTTCTTCTTTGCTTTTTCTATCAGTTCATCCAACATGACAACCCCTCTTTCGTAAGCCCTTGTGAATTTGTACAAGTTTAGTATAGCTTTTAAAAAGAAAGTTGTCAATCGTAAATTTGGTTTATCTTCTTCCCAATCGTTCCTTAAAGTCAGAGTACCCAAAATCGGTCAACTGCTCACACGTGCCGTCTGCCTTTCGCAGATAAATGTTGGGAAGCGGCATTCCATTGAACGTATTGTTTTTGCAGGTCGTATAAATTGCCATGTCTCCGAATGCCAGCAAATCCCCTGTTTTCAATGGGTGCTGGAAGCTATATTCGCCAACAACATCTCCCGAAAGGCAGGTCGGGCCGCCAAGACGAACGGTATAGGGCAATTCTTTCGGTTCGCCTGCGCCTAACAGCGGCGGGCGATATGGCATTTCCAGCACATCCGGCATGTGACACGCCGCGCTGGCATCTAAAATTGCAATCTGGGTTTCTCCATTTTGCATCGTATCCAAAACGTGCGTCAGCAAATATCCGGCATTTAACGCCCATGCTTCTCCGGGTTCCAGATAAACCGTCACATCCCACTGCTTCTGTGCATATCGGATGCATCGTTCCAGACGTTCTATGTCGTATTCTGATTTTGTGATATGATGACCGCCGCCGAAATTCACCCACTTCATGCGCGGCAGAATGTCTCCGAAGGTTTTTTCAACCGCTGTCAATGTTGTTTCCAAATCATCGGAATTCTGTTCGCACAGCGTGTGAAAATGCAGGCCATCTAGCAAGTCCAGTAGCGCAGGGCATTGGCTTACCGCAATGTCAAACTGCGCACGCGTTGTACCCATGCGGCTGCCCGGAGCACACGGATCGTAAATGGCATGGCCTTCCTGTGTAGAGTGTTCCGGATTGATGCGCAAACCAACGCTTTTTCCTGCTCGCTTTGCCATTTCTCCAAACCGCTTCAATTGGGAAGGAGAATTAAACACAATGTGATCGGCATATGTCAATAGCTCTGCGAATTCATCCTCACGGTATCCAGCACAGAATACATGCACTTCTTTGTTCGGCATTTCTTCTGCACCCAATCGCGCTTCATATAATCCGCTCGCCTCTGTTCCCGCAAGATACGGTTCGAACAACGGATAGCAATCGTAATTACTAAACGCCTTCTGTGCCAATAATACGCGGCATCCGGTGCGCTGTGCCAGTTCTCCCAATATTTGTGCATTGTGTATCAGAGCTGATTCATCCAGTACATAGCACGGTGTCGGCAGAGCGCAAATCTCTGCCGGTATTGTGCCGCCAATTGGCGCGAATGGTGCGCGAAGATCTCTGGTTTCCTGCATCAGTCTACCAGTGCCGGCGCATGACTTTCGCTGCGCGGCAGACCGTACTGATCCAGTGCATCAAGGAACGGATCTGGATCAAATTCTTCTACCGTGTAAACACCCGGCTTCTCCCATTTGCCGGTCAGCATCATCAGTGCGCCGCACATAGCCGGAACACCGGTGGTGTAGCTGATGGCCTGACTGCCAACTTCCTGATAGCAGGACTGATGGTCACAAATATTGTAGATGTAATACGTCTTTTCTTTGCCGTCCTTGGTGCCGGTAAAGATACAGCCGATGTTGGTCTTGCCCTTGGTGCGCGGACCGAGACTTGCCGGATCCGGAAGCAGTGCCTTGAGGAACTGAATCGGAACAATTTCCTGACCGTTGAAGGAAATCGGCGTGGTGGACAGCATACCGACATCCTCCAAGCAGCGCATGTGATCCAGATAGCTCTGACCGAATGTCATAAAGAAGCGAATGCGCTTGACGCCCGGAATGGTCTTTGCCAGCGACTCAATTTCTTCGTGATGCAGCAAATACATGTCCTTGTCACCGACCTGATCGAAGGTGTATTCCCGCTTGATGCTCATTGCCGGAATCTCAACCCAGTGGCCGTTCTCCCAGTAGCTGCCCGGTGCGCTGACTTCGCGCAGATTGATTTCCGGATTGAAGTTGGTTGCAAAAGCGTAGCCGTGATCGCCGCCGTTACAGTCGAGAATATCAATGGTGTCAATCTGGTCAAATTCGTGCTTTGCAGCGTATGCGCAATACGCCTGCGTCACGCCCGGATCAAAGCCGCAGCCGAGCAGTGCAGTCAAGCCGGCATCCTCAAATTTCTTTCGATATGCCCACTGCCAAGAGTAATCAAAGTATGCCGAAAATCCTTCTTCTTCACAGCGCTTTTCATAAATTGCACGCCATTCCGGATCATCGGTGTCCTCCGGCTCATAGTTTGCCGTGTCCATATAGTTGACGCCGCAAGCCAAGCAAGCATCCATAATGGTCAAATCCTGATACGGCAGTGCAATATTCATAACCAAGTCCGGCTTGTACGCACGAATCAGATCAATGACCTGCTGTACATCATCTGCGTCAACCTGTGCGGTTGTCACGATGGTCTTGGTCTTGCCTGCCAATTTCTCTGCCAGTGCATCACACTTGGACTTGGTACGGCTGGCAATGCACAGCTCGGTAAATACATCGCTGACCTGACAGCACTTCTGGATTGCAACACTGGCTACGCCGCCGCAGCCGATTACGAGAACTCTACTCATATCATGTACTCCTTTTTTAATCTCTATGTTTATACGTGCAGGGCTAACAGCAGTTCTCGAAGAACTTTGCAGGCTGTCGCCGTGGATACACCACTGGTGTCCAGCATTGGTGCCAACTCGTTGACATCCGCCGCAACAATGTTTGCTTGTGTGATGGTTCGAATGGCATCTAACAGCTGTAAAAAGCTCACGCCGCCAGCTTCCGGCGTTCCGGTTCCCGGAAATGCCGAAGGGTCTAAGCAGTCCAAGTCAATCGTCAAGTAAACAGGTACCTGCGTGCGCGTGAGCTGCTCTGTCAACTCCGCTAAGCCGTCAAAGGAAAACGGATGCATGTCCGTGTGCTGCGCTGCAAAACGGAATTCTGCGCGTTCGCCGCTGCGAATGCAAAATTGATGAATGCGTCCATCGCCAATCAAATCATGGCAGCGGCGCATGCTTTGGGATTAATGCAGGAAGACTTGCAATTACGAGCACAAAGTCCGCAACCATTACATTTAGACGTATCAATAACCGGTTTAAAATAAGAATATCTAGATAAGAATCCCAATACTGTACCCACCGGGCAAATGGTATTGCAATAAGTTCTTCCTCCACGCCATGCCAAAATAAAAAGCACAATCACAGTACCCACTGCAACTGCAAAAGTAGAAAGACCTTTCATCCAAACATCTACCGAATAAAAAGCATAACTGTCCACACGCTCCGCCCATAGGGCAAGTACATTGTTCCCCCACTGATACAAAGGTGTCAGCAGGTTAGAAACGATACGGCCGTATGCACTGTAAGGAGCAATCAACACCGCCAATGAAACCGCCCCTGCTACCAAAGCGACGACAAACACTGCCAATACCCCATAGCGTAACCACGACAAAGCAGGCGAGTAGCGGAAACGATTCTTCTTTACCTTTCCCGAAACCCAGGAAATGATATCTTGAAACACCCCTAACGGACAGATAACCGAACAATAGACACGCCCCAAAAGCAACGTCAACAAAACAAGGGCTATCATCACCCCCACATTCAGTGCCAGCACGGCAGGAAGAAACTGTATTTTCGCCATCCAGCCAACCGCCGGAAAAAGGCCGCAAGATCACCAGCGGTAGCACCTCTGCGGG
>OGXW01000334.1_pt1 | contig 34822 bp, 27 predicted proteins | sample 1576341 | NCBI WGS metagenome assembly OGXW01 (sample SAMEA3541592, study PRJEB24748) | human gut metagenome | biome: human gut; feature: human-associated habitat; material: faeces | place: China | collected 2012
CATCCTCAAACCCCAAAGCCTTTGCCAGCGCCACACCCACGGTAACGCGGGGTTCACGCTCACCGGCCTCCCACGAAATCAAGGAACGTGTGGTCACAGCCTTCTCGGATTCCGGCAGGAACTGCTGCATTTTCTGTACGACCATCTCGCGGGTCATCTTCTGTGCCTCGCGCGCGGCACGAATTCGCTTATTCCAGTTGCTCACGGTATATCACCTCAGCTATATTGTACCGCCTTTTGTATGTAAAGTCAAGTGTACAATTACACGGATTTTCATTTGCAATTTGGAAAATTGCACTTGAAAGTGAAACATTGTGGCGTTACAATGGGCATATAGGAGGTGGAAACGATATGGGACAGCGGCACATACTGCATTGCGATTGCAACTGCTTTTACGCAAGCGTTGAAATGCAGGAACACCCGGAACTGCGCGGGAAAAGCATTGCCGTATGTGGCGACCCGGAGGCGCGGCACGGTATCGTTCTCACCGCAAGCTATCCCGCCAAGAGGATGGGCGTGAAAACGGCAATGCCCATCTGGGAGGCCAAGCAGCATTGCCGTGACCTGATCGTGGTCCCCGCCAGCTATGGCAAATATCAGAAATACAGCAGCTATGTGCGCGAGATTTTCCGAGATTACACCGACCAAGTGGAGAGCTTCGGTTTGGACGAGGCGTGGCTGGATATTACGGGCAGTCTGGGTTTGTTTGGGGACCCTGTAAAAATTGCCAAGGAAATCAGCGACCGCATTAAACGGGAGTTGGGAATCACCGTTTCGATTGGCGTTTCTTTTAATAAAATCACCGCAAAACTCGGCAGCGATTATAAAAAACCCGATGCCATAACGGTCATCGAGCCGGATACTTATAAACAGATTGTCTACCCGCTGCCGGTGGGTGACCTTTTGTATGTGGGCAATGCCACACAGCGCAAGCTCGGCAGTTACGGCATCCGCACCATCGGTCAGCTTGCGGAAACAAATCCTGAAGTCCTCAAGGGCTGGTTTGGTGTGATGGGCTATACGCTCTCTGCATTTGCGCGCGGATTGGACCAGACGCCGGTCGCAAAGCAGGATGCACATTCTGCCATTAAGAGTGTGGGCAACAGCGCCACCACGCCGCGCGATTTGACCACAGATGAGGATGTGTGGCTGATGTTGGTGCTGCTCTCCGAAAGCGTTGCCATGCGTATGCGCGACCTCGGCAGCAAGTGCAATGTAGTGGAGATTTATGTGCGGGACAATGAACTGTCCGGCTTTACACGCCGCCGAAAGCTGGACAACCCCACCAATGTAAGTATAGAAATTGCCCGCATTGCCTTTGATTTATTCAAGCGCAATTATTCGTGGCCGAAGCCCCTGCGCGGCATCGGTGTGCGCGGTGCCGACCTGTGCCCAGCGGATTGCGCAGTGCAATTAGGCTTTTTCTCCAATGAGGAAAAGCGCGAGAAGCTGGAGCACATCGACAAAGCCGTGGACACCCTGCGCCAGCGATACGGTTACCGCAGTGTACAGCGGGCGGTCGTGTATACAGACCCTGTTTTGGGCGGCATCAACGCCTACGACGACCACAACATCCACCCGGTCGGGTATTTTCATACGGCATAGGAGGCATCGTAAATGATTCAATGAGAAAAGCGCTATGTGGAAGTCGATGTGCGCTTCAGCACCGAGGGACGATTGCGACCTCTGCAGATTATTTTTGATAAAGGGCAGGTTTACAAAATCGACAAGATCAAGGACATCTGCCGCCGTGCCGGCGATGTGGGCGGTGTTGGGGATCGGTATACCTGTATGATTCAAGGCAAAGAGCGCGAGTTATGGTTTGAAGATGGACGGTGGTTTGTGGCGGCGAAGGTGGCTACCAAGCAAGCGCCCCCGTCTAACGCATAAGGAGCCGGATACTGCGTCACGGACATTCCTGCGCCGGAGGGTACCCCCATCTTAGCTGCCCACGGCGGCACGGTGCTGGCCAGCGGCTGGAATGACAGCTACGGCAACCACCTGCATTTTGAGGTAATGCAAAATAGCGTGAGAATGAACCCCTTGCAGCTAGTGGTCGTACCGCAATAGTAGTGTACGGGCATTCCGGTAGCCATTGTGCAGAATAATCCACATAATTTGAGAATGTACCTTGAATAATTTTGCGCATACTGTATACTTAAATGTGAAAGGGCAAAATGCTATCCCTCAAAGTTAGGCAGAGCAGGTGCAAAATGTACAAAATTTTGATCGTCGATGATGAATCCATCGAGCGCGAAGGCATTTCTTTCCTGATTGAAAAATATAAACTCCCGTTGGAGGTCGCACAGGCAACCAACGGGAAAACGGCGCTTGAATATATGCGAACCCACCCCATCGACATTTTACTTACGGATGTAAAAATGCCGCAGATGGACGGCTTGGAGCTGGCACGGCACACTTTTGAAAAATACCCAGATGTGCGTATCCTCGTTTTCAGCGCCTACGGGGAGTTTGAGTTTGCCAAAAAGGCGATGGCGGCACAGGCTGTCAGCTACCTGCTAAAACCCATCGAGGTCGATGAATTCCAGCGCGTTATGGCACAGATTCTGGCACGGTGCGATGAGCTGGCTGAAAAGAAAAAAGATGAGCAGCAGCGCGGCGAGGAATATCGTCAACAGCTTTTATTCCGCCTTGTGACAGGAACAGGCTTGGGGAAAGCACCCATTACGGAAGAATGGTTTTCTGGACAGACGCTTTGCTTACTTCATGTGCAGACCGAGAATGACTACTTTGCTACCAATGAAGATGCGTTTTGTCAAATGCTGAAGGACTGTACGCAATATAAGTTTGAATACATCAATACTTACCCAGATGAAGCATTCGTCCTCTTTTACAGCAAATATGATTTGTCTGATCGTCTGGGCGATAAGCTGAAAGACATACAGGAAAAACTCCGGAAGAATGGCTGCGAGGCATCGCTGCTGTTAGGCATAGATTTCACCGGCTTGGAGAATATCTCTGCCCGTGCGCAAGCGTTGTCAAGAATTCGCAACGAACTGTATGAAGCACCCGATGCGCTCCTGCTGGAGAAGGAGATCGGTGCGTCGGTCAGCTACTATGCAGAAGCCATAGAAAAGCTCCGTGCCGAGGTGCAGGCCGCATTGAATGAACATCACCCGGAGATTTTTCTGTCCGCGGTACAACGCCTGATACAGCAGCTTGGGCAGAACCGTTCTTTGAGCAAGATGTATATGTATCATGTCCTGTATGATCTGCTCGCGCAGATGTACCGTGCTTACGGCATACAGGGCCGCAACGAAATTGGGCGCGGTATCAATCGGATTTTAAGCTGTAATACGGCAGCAGCCATGTGCGGTGTGCTGGAAGAAATCATGGCATCTTTGCAGGGAACACCGGAACCGCAAACGGAGGACAGCTCCGCTATCATTCGTCAGGTGCAGAAAATTGTGGATGCCGAATACGGCAAACCGTTAAGCCTGGAATACATTGCGGAAAAAGTATATATTACGCCTTCGTACCTGAGTTACATCTTTAAGCAGATGACGGGGCAGAATCTTATCAAATACATCACAGACCTGCGTATGTACAAGGCGCGGCGCATGGTAGCAGATGGCAATTTGAAAATTTCCCAAATTGCCAAGAATTGCGGTTACGACAACCCCTCCTACTTCAATAAGCTGTTCAAGAACTATTTCGGCGTAACGCCCCGCCAGTACAGGGAGGGCGAACGCGATGAAAGCATTGTATAAATGGTTCGCCTATAAGCTGCCTATTCGCAGTAAGCTGCTGATCAGCTTCAGCATTCTGGTTATGGTGCCGATCCTTGTGCTGGGCATTTACAGCTACCAGCAGTCGAAGGAAAACACCGAGCGCCAAATACGCAGCACAATGGAAAGCAACCTGACGCGCCTGACCTCGGAACTGGATACCCGCTTCCAGCGGGAAGCCTCCACGGTGCGGTTTCTTGCGTATAATCTGACATTCCGCAATGCGCTGGAAAACAGCGGTGCCAGCGCCATGACGATGGCGCAGGTCATGAACACCTCGGTCGAGCCGACCTTCTGGTACTTTATTGCAGGGGACGCCTATGTCAAGGGAATGGAGGTCTACTCCACAAAAGTCCGCGACAAAATCGGCAACTTCCTGCTGCCGGTGGATGATACCGTCAGCCAACAGGCTTGGTATCAGCAGGCGCTGGACAGCTATGCCACCCACTGGACTTACGATGGGGTAGAGATTTGTGCCAACCGTGCAATTCTCGATACGAATTCAAGCAGTGAGGTCATAGCAGTGCTGCGGATGTTCTGCTATCCGGCCTCGCTGTTAGATGCCACCGACAGTATGAATTATCTGGACAACGGCATCCGCATCGTGGACGAAAACGGTCAGACCGTCTATGCCCGCAACAGCGGTGTGGATGCTTTGGACGAAGCCGTGCGCCTGTTGGCCGAGGATGGCAGCGAGACCGCCGCGCTTGAGCAGGGGGTGCTCTATAAAAGCCGGATGGAAGTCAGCGGCTGGAGCATTTATTACTATCTGGACAAAGCGAACATCACGAAAGAATTGCAGCCGATTTTGAATACAACGATTTTGGTGGTGTTGATTTGCCTGTTCCTTTCCATTGCAGTCATTAACCTGTTGGCTACAGCCCTGACCCGCCGCATCCTGAAATTACAGGAGTACGCAGAATATGTGGCAGAAGGGCATCTGGATAAGGAACTTTCTACCACGGATACAGATGAAATCGGCGTGGTGACAAACAGCATGGGGCAGATGACGCACCGGCTGAATGATATGATCCATCAGGTCTATACGATGGAGATCGAAAAGAAAGCCAGTGAGCTGCGCGCCCTACAGGCGATGATCAACCCGCATTTCCTGTACAACAGTCTGTCCAACATCAAATGGAAGGCGCTGCGCTCCGGCAATGATGACATCAGCGAGATAACGGGATTGCTGGCAAAATTTTACCGTACTTGCCTGAACAACGGTCAACCTCTCACAACAGTGCGTTCCGAATTGGAAAATATCAAAGCCTATGTCCGTATTCAACAAATGACCCATGATAACAAGTTTGATGCAGAATACGACATTGAGGAAAGCCAGCTTGATTACCGGATGCTCAACTTCATGCTGCAGCCCATCGTGGAAAATGCCGTCAAGCACGGCTTAGAGTATGAAGAGGAGGACGGCAAAGGGCATATCCGCATCGAATGCCGCGGCGAGGATGAGTTCATCGTGTTCCGCGTCATCAACAATGGCGGCGCTATCGACCTGCAAAAGGTGGCCGAAGTCATGCGCACCCCCGGTACAGGGTACGGTATTTATAATATCTGTGAGCGCATTGAGCTGTACTACGGCTCCGGCAGCGGGCTTTTCCCATCAATCACAGAGGACGGCGAGACCTGCTTCACCTTGAAATTGAACCGCACATTGGAAAAAGAAACACCCACTGAAGCCTGATTGCACCCCACCGATACAATTTCTGTCGGTGGGGTGTTCTGTAAAAAAGTGTTAGTTTTCGAAAAAATGTTCTATTTCGCATTTTGGACATTTCGGGTACAATAAAGCCATCGAAAGCAGAACACACTGCAAGGAGGAAAACAAACATGAAAAAAGCAATCGCATCCGTGCTCGCAGCGTCGATGGCTCTGTCCCTCGCCGCCTGCGGTGGCTCCTCTACCGCCACCTCTAGCAGCACCGCCACTGAAAGCACTGCCAGCAGCACTACGGCAGAAAGCACCGCATCCGGTGACAAGGTTACGCTGCGCATGACCTACTGGAACAGCGAGGACACCGTCAAGGCACTGCTTGACTATCTGGGCGAGGCTGTTCCCGATGTTCAGATCGAGTATCAGTTCATCGACAACTCCAACTACGACACCATCGTGGATACCCAGCTTTCTGCCGGTGAAGGTCCCGACATCATCTGCGAATCTCCCGCTTCTGCCCTGAAGCACGCAAAACTTGGCTATCTGGCCGATGTGAGCGACCTCGGCGCGAAGTTCTCTGATGCCGGCACTTCCGTTTACAGCTATGACGGCAAGACTTACGCATTGCCCGGCATCTCTTGGTTCGAGGGCATCTACTACAATGTTGATCTGTTCGAGCAGAACAACATTGCACTGCCCACCACCTTTGACGAGTATCTGGATGTCTGCAAGAAGTTCCAAGACCTCGGCATCAAGCCGCTGGCTGCCGGACTGAAATCTTGGGAGCCGATGCTGAAGAACTCCATGGCGTTTGTCACTGCCGAGTACCTCTCCACTGATGAGGGCAAAGACTTTGGCGGCAAATATCGCGAGGGTCAGGCTACTCTGAACGGCACTTGGAATCCGTACCTCGAAAAGTGGAGCGAGATGATCACCAGCGGTGTTTACACCACCGATATGACCGGTATCGACCACGATCAGGCTCTGGAAGAGTTCGCCACCGGCAATGCCGCTATGTTCTGCTCCGGCCCGTGGGATCTGGAGGCCATCCAGTCCAAGAACCCCGACCTCAACCTCAACATGATGCCTTTCTACGGCACCAAGGCCAGCGCTGGCTGGCTGATCGGCGGCCCCGGCTGCGGCTTCGCCGTTAACGAGAACAGCGCCAACAAGGAAGCAGCCCTCAAGGTTCTGGCTGCTATCGCTACCGAGGAAGGTCAGAAGGCCCTGTGGGAGAACAACCAGGGTGGCTCCTCCTACATGAGTGGCGTTTCCTTTGATCTGCCTGAGGTCTACTCCAGTGTTTCCACTGCCATCAACGCCGGCAATGTCTACTGCCCTTGGAACGAGTGGGGCGCTGCTGCTGGTGCCCACGAGGATTACGGCACCGAGATGCAGAAGTACCTGCTGGGTGAGGAAGACCTCTCCACTGCGCTCTCTAACGTCGATGCCGCCGTTGCTGAGCTGCTGAGCAAGTAATCCGATCCGTAACCATGGCCTCAAACTTTCAATCGAGGGTTTGAGGCTCTTTTTTTCAAAAAACGGAGGTCAGAAATGCCTACTAAGACCCAAAAGAAGTATGTGCCCGGTTCGTTGGGCAAATACTTCGCCATGTTTGTGGCACCGGCGCTGATCGTGTATCTGGTGTTCAGCATTGTGCCGTTCCTGTTTACGATCTATTACAGCTTTACCGATTATACCGATATGAACCCCGTAAATCTGCACTTTACGGGTCTTGCAAACTACATAAAAGTCCTTGGTTCCCCGCTGATGCGCACAGCTATTAAAAACTCGCTGATTTACGCCGTGGTGCTGACCGGGGCGCAGGTCGTGCTGGGTCTGCCGCTGGCTGTCATCCTGAATATGAAGCTGCGCACCCGCAATCTGCTGCGCGCAACCTTCTTTTTCCCGGCAGTATTCTCCTCGCTGATTATCGGCTACCTGTGGAACTTCATCCTTTCGTCCTCCAACTATGGTCTTATCAACAACCTGCTTGCTAAGGTTGGGCTGCCGACTTTTAACTTTTTTACCTCGCAAAACGCACTTTACTCTGTCCTGCTCACGCAGATTTGGCAGTGGACCGGCTGGGCTATGGTCATCTTCCTCGCTAACCTGCAGAGCATCTCGGGCGATTTGTACGAGGCAGCTGAGATCGACGGTGCCAGCGGCTTTACCCGCTTTTTCCGTATCACGCTGCCGCTGATGTGCCCCTCGGTCAAGATCGTGGCTGTCACCGGCCTGATCGGCGGCATGAAGGCATTCGATGTCATCTACTCGATGACCAGCGGCGGCCCCGGCGATGCCACCCAAACCGTTATGATGGTCATGATGCGCAAGGGCATCTCGGACGGCTTCTACAATCAGGGCGCGGCGTTCGGCGTTTGCTTCTTCGTTGTCGTTATGATTCTGAGTGCCATCATGAACACGATTATGCAGAAATGGAGTGACTCTATTCAATGAATACGCGTAAATTTGAAAGACGCGGCCTGATCATTACCGAAACATTGATGGTCTTGCTCGCTGTTCTCTGGGCTGTCCCTATTTACTATCTGATCGTCACAACGCTGAAATCTCCTGCGGAGGCTACCGCCAGCCCACTGGCGCTGCCCAGCACTATCAATCTGCAAAACTACATTGATGCATGGCAGAAGATGGAATTTCCCCGTGCCTTTGCCAACACGCTGTTTATCACGGCAATGAGCGTCTTTCTCATCGTGCTGTTCGGCAGTATGGCCGGGTATGCACTGGCGCGCACAAGCTCCAAGCTCGGCGGTCGGCTGTTCCTGTTCTTTCTGGCCGGTCTGGTCGTGCCATTTCAGATGAACATTGTCAGCTTGTACAAAATCGTCAAGGCGCTGCATCTGATGAACAGCCCCTTCGCCGTCATTCTTGTCGATGTGGCTGTGAATATGCCGCAGGCGGTGTTCCTCTTCCGTGAATTCGTTCACTCTACGGTGCCTGTTGAACTGGAGGAGGCTGCTGAAATCGACGGCTGCGGCACGATGCAAAAGTTCTTCACCATCGTATTTCCGCTGCTCAAGCCGGTAATGGCTACCGTTATCATCATCGTTACGCTGAATGTCTGGAACGAGTTTATGACCCCGCTGCTCTTCCTTCAGAGCCGTGCCAACGATGTCATCCTGCAGGAGGTTTCCCGCAACATCGGTCAGTTCTCCACTGACTGGACTGCTATGTTCCCGATGATGATGCTGGGCGTTGCACCCTTGATGATTTTTTATCTGTTCATGCAGAAGTATATTATTGCCGGTGTTGCTGCCGGTGCTGTGAAGGGGTAATTGAAAATGAAAATCACAGATTTTGGTAAAATCATGGTAATCGTTCCCCATCAGGACGATGAGCTGCTTTTGACGGCCGGTGTGCTGTATTCGGCTGCCCATGCGGGGCTGAACCCCCATGTGGTAATGGTGACCAACGGCGACTACGGCTGCCACGACCACAGCGTAGGCTATGCGCGTCTGCGTGAAACACTGGCAGGCGTGGAAATGCTGGGGGTTCCGAATGAGCAGGTGACATTCCTTGGCTATGCTGACACCGGTATGCCGCGGGCGGAGAGCTTTCTTGCGGGTTTGTATGATGAAACCGATGAGAACAAGGTTCATCCCTCCCACTGCGGCACGGAGACCTACGGTCTGCCCGAAAAGCCGGATTTCCACGCGCAGCATTTCGGTAAGCCTGCGCCGTATACAAAAGCCGGCTTTGTGCAGGATCTGAAAGCCGTACTCGACGAAATCGAACCGGACAGCATCATTACCACGGCACTTTGCGATACCCACGGTGACCACAGCGGGCTGTACCAGTTTATCTGCGATGAACTGCGCAGCCGCCGTGAGGCTGGCAAAAAAGTTCCGACCCTCTATACCGGCATTGTCCATTCGCCCGCAGGGGATGAAAACTGGCCGCTGCGTGACGGTGTTCGTCCGCTGACCTGCCCGGAGGGGCTGGAAAGTGCCAGTACACTGCGCTGGGAGAATCGTATCGTTCTGCCCGTTCCGCAGGAAATGCTGAACGAAGATCTGGCGCAGAACCTCAAGCACCGCGCCATTTCCTGCCATAAAACGGCCTTAAAGCCGGATGCTGTGGATTTTCTGTATTCGTTTGTAAAAGCAGACGAGGTATTCTGGAAAGTAGACCTGTAAGGAGAATTTGCAATGGATACCAACAAGACCCCAATTTATCCCTTTGAGCCTTGGAATGTAACGGAGGATCACCTTGATCTTGCGATGAACTACCGCAACGAAACGACGTTTGCGCTTTCCAACGGCTATATCGGCACCCGCGGCACCCATGAGGAAGCCTACGATTTTGACGAGCAGCACGGCTTGGAGGGCAATTTCCTCAATGGTCTGTACGAGCAGGAGCACGTCCGCTACGGCGAGTGGAACTTCGGCTTCCCGACCGAGAGCCAGACGATCCTGAATGTGCCGAACTGCAAGACGATTCGTCTTGTGGTGGACGGTGAGCCTATGGACATCCGTACTGGCACACTGCAAAATTACCGCCGCACACTGGATATGAAGCACGGTCAGGTCGTGCGCAGCTTTGAATGGACCTCCCCCAACGGTAAAACTGTCCGGGTGGAGAATATCCGCTTTGTCAGCCTTGCTCACAAAAACCGCATGGCACAGCGCTACAGCGTTACCCCCATGAACTTCAGCGGTACGCTGACGCTGCACAGCGCACTGGACGCCGATGTGGAAAACCATACTCGTACTACAAATCCGCTGGTGGACTACGGTCCGTTTGGGCGTCATCTGCTGCCCGATGCACTGACCGCCGATGACAAAACTATGACCTGCCAAAGCACCGCTGTCAACAGCAAGCTGGCGATGGCCTGCGGCTCGGTGCATCTGCTCTCGGAGGCAGCAGCTGCGACCCGGCATCAGGCAAACGATGTCGATGCTTGGATCGAATACGATTTTGCCGCCAAGCAGGGTCACACGATCACACTGGAAAAGCTGACCGTCTACACCGACTCCCTCGATATGGACAAGGACGCCATGCTCCCGTTTGTGAATGAGGAACTGACTGCCTTTGCCGCTGACGGATATGATAAGGAGTTTGCCGCCCACGCTGCTATGATGGAACATTTCTGGGAGACTGCCGATATTCGCGTGGACGGCGATGTGCCTCTGCAGCAGGGGCTGCGCTTCAACCTGTATCATATCATGCAGGCATCGGGCCGTGATGGCAGAACGGGTATGGGTGCCAAAGGCTTGTCCGGCGAAGGGTATGAGGGTCACTACTTCTGGGACACCGAAATGTATGTCCTGCCGGTCTTTGTCTATACCCAGCCGGAGCTTGCGCGCAGTCTGCTGGACTACCGCTACAGCACCTTGGATAAAGCGCGCGACCGTGCCCGTGTACTGGGGCATCCCATCGGTGCATTGTATCCTTGGCGCACGATCAATGGTGAGGAAGCATCTACCTACTTCCCGCTGGGTACGGCGCAGTACCACATCAATGCAGATGTGGCCTATGCGTTCCAGCTCTATGTTTCTGTCACCAACGATATTGACTACCTTGCCGACAAAGCAGCCGAGGTTCTGTGCGAAACAGCCCGCGTCTGGGCGGATGTGGGCTGCTTTGCCGAGTGCCGCGGCGGCAAATACTGCATCTGCTCCGTGACCGGTCCCGATGAGTATAATGCCATTGTGGATAATAACTTCTATACGAACCTGATGGCGCAGCAGAACCTGTATGCCGCCGTCAACGCGCTGGAAACGCTGAAGGAACAGCGCCCAGATGCTTACCAAAAGCTGATCGAAAAAATTCAGCTCGATCCGGACGAGCCTGCCCTGTGGAAAAAGACAGCCGATGCTATGTATTTTGCTTATGATGAAAAGCGGCAGGTCTATTTGCAGGACGATGGCTTTATGCTACGCAAGCCGTGGGACGATTCCCGTATCCCGCCGGAAAAGCGGCACCTTCTGTACGAAAACTACCACCCGTTGTTCATCTATCGCCAGCGAATGAGCAAGCAGGCCGATGCCATCATGGGTATGATGCTGTACAGTGCGTTGTTTACCGATGAGGAGCTGCTGCGCAATTACGACTTCTATCAGACCGTAACGCTGCATCATTCTTCGCTTTCCACCTGCATCTTCGGTATTCTGGCAAGCCGCATCGGACGCCACGAGGACGCCTACACCTATTTTGCCCAGTCTGCCCGGATGGATCTGGATGATTACCATGACAACTTCTACGCCGGTATCCATGCTGCCAATATGGCCGGTACATGGCAGAGCATTGTCTTTGGCTTTGCCGGTCTGCGTCTTGTAAACGGAGTGCCGGAGTTCAAATTCTATATTCCGGAAGCGTGGAACGGCTATCACTTCACTGTGAAAATCAAAGAGTCTGTGCTGGCGGTGGATGTGCTGCCGGACGGCTGGACCATCACGCTGCAAAGCGGCGATGCCGTCAACTTCCTTGTCGAGGGCAAGCCTTACGAACTGACCGAGAAAGGGGCAACCTGCCATGAAGCACTATAAAGCAATCTTTTTTGATTGGGACGGCACAGCGGTTCTCTCCCGCAAAGCGCCTGTCGAGGATGCCGTCAACGCAATGCGCCCGCTGCTGGATAAAGGGGTAAAGCTCTGCATCGTCAGCGGTACGACTTACGAGAACATTGCAGGCGGCAAGCTGCACAGCTATTTTACGCCGAAACAGCTGGAAAACCTGTACCTTGGTCTGGGGCGCGGTGCGTTCGACTATGGGTATGATGCCGCAGGCCAGCCGACCATCCTTGTTGACCGTGTGCCGGATGCCAAGGGCATCCTTGCCGTACACGATGCCTGCTACCGCATCCACCGCGAGTTGTTGGAAAAATACGGCATGAACACCGATATTGTCTTCAGCCGCCCGAATTACTGCAAAATCGACCTGATGCCCGCCAACAACCGCGGCGAGAATCTGTTTTTACAGGAGGGCGAGGCTGCACGCCTGCAGCACATCTTGCAGCAGCACGGCATTGACAGCATTGAAACGGTCATTGCAATGGCAGAATCCTTCGGTACGCCGGAAATGCCGCTGCGCGCTACAACCGATGCAAAATATCTGGAAGTCGGCCCCACCGGCAAAAGTGATAACGTGGACGCATTGTTTGCCCGTTTTGGCTTTGCTGCCGAGGATTGCTGCTTCTGGGGCGATGAGTTTATCGGCGTCACGGATTCCATTTTCGGCAGTGATGCCGGTATGCTGACCCAAACGACCCAAAACGGCGATTTCTACGATGTCTCCGACTTGGAGGGCGTAAGACCCGGACAGGTAAAGCGCCTTGGCGGCGGCATCCAAACCTTCTTGAATTTTCTGCGTGAGCAGTGAACGATAAGGAATAGTGTGCCGGGAGGTGAAATTTAATTACTTTATGGTAACAAAATGAGTCGCTTAGGAAAGGGGATACTATTGTGAAACACAACATCTACAAGTTCTTATCACTTGCATTCATGTTCATGGCTTGTGTCACATTTGTTGGCACAACGGCGTATGCCGAGGACTATCCCGCAAACCCCACGACAAAAGAAGGCTATACATTGGATTTTCAAGAAGAATTCAACGAGCCGACTTTGGATACCACAAAGTGGACAGACTATTATTTGCCTCATTGGTGTGAGGACCCCTCAACGGCAAAAGCAAACTATCGTATTGAGAATGGCTGCTTAGTCGAGTATATCACCGAGGACCAAGAAGCGTGGTGCCCTGCACATGACGGGACCGTGAAATCTTCCGCTATTATGTCCTTTGACAAAAGTTGGATTCATAATTTCAGCGGCACATCTGACAACCATGACCGTGAAACTTGGTATGGCTACAAAACTACCTATGGCTATTTTGAAATGCGCGCAAAACTCGCAAACTGTGGTGGCGGCGGACATCAGGCTTGGTGGCTTGTGGGTATGCAGCAGGACACAGATGACTGGTTTAACTCAAAGCAAACCGGCGAGATTGATATTCTCGAAACGTTCTTCAGCCGTAGCAACAACTGGCGAATTGCAGCCTATGGCTGGAATGACCCCAACTTCCTAAACTACTGGCAGATTACTGATTCTGCACTTCCCTCTGGTGATCCCTCTAACGAGTTTCATATCTATGCGGTAGACTGGACGCCTGACAGCCTGAAATTCTACTATGACAATGAACTCTATTACACGATTGAGGGCGCACCTGACTATGACATGGGAATGATCCTCAACATTTACACGGACGCTGGCTCTGGCGAACACAACGATGTCTGGCCCAAAGAATGGGCAGTAGATTACATCCGTGTGTGGAAATCCAATGAGGGTTACCAGAAGGTGACAAAGGAGTACAATATCCAGAATCGTCAGACTGGTCACTATATGTACATCGACCCGGACAGCACCGCAGTGAAGTATGGTCCTCTCACCGATGAAAATGCTGCCTATGCAAAATGGGAAAAGGTAAAGCGCGGTGACTATGTTTTGCTGAAAAACTGTAAAACCGGCGAATACCTGCATATTGAAAATTTGACCGGCTATGTAGAGCATGGTGAGGTTCCAGCGACATGGTGGAGTGCACAGTGGACAGAATCCGAAGTTGATGGCTATACACGACTAATCAATCGTTGGCAGCCGGATTATTCGATCCATACAGAAGATTACCAATGGCTGATTCAGTATGGGAATGTGCCAACAACATATTGGACAAGCCAATGGAGGTTTATTCCAGTTAGTTAAGGACAGACGATTTAACAAGCGACTGTAAGACCTCGATGACAGTGATATACAAAAGCAGCAGATATTCCTTGGTTGGATAGAAGAAAAGTAAATTTGCTTTTGGCCCGATAAGTTTTTGGCTTGTCGGGCTTTTTCTTTCGGGTAGGCTTATTTATTTGAAAGGCGTATTGTATGGTAAAAGTGACTGACGTCCCGGTAAGCAGAGCCATGCCGTATTAATGCATGAATACACATATTCTTTGTCACCCCCGCTGTATCACCCGATACAGCGGTATTTTTATTGTCAAAAAAGGAGTTATTGCAATGTCTAACGAAAACAAAATCCGTATTCTGTATGTTCAGCCGGGCAAATATCCGGAGGAACGGTTCGTTGCAAATGAGCTGCACCCCCTTCAGCAACTTGTCGGCGGGTATATGCAAGCCGTATACCCGTGGTCAAAGGACAAGGTGGCGCTTATCTGCAACGATTCGGGCAAGGTGGACGGTCTGCCGCTGAACCGTTGCATTGAGGACTACGATGTAATCGCGGGCAATTTCTTTATCTGCGGTTTTTCCGGGAAGGAATTTTGCAGCCTGACCGACAAGCAGTTCCGCTACTACGAAAAGCTGTTTCGTGACCCGGAGCTGTTCTTGCCGACCCCCATCGGCATTATGCCGATGAAATGCACCCCTGACCAGTATAAACGCCTGATGCAGGAGCGCAGCGCCGCCAACCGTGGGGAGCGCTAACTATGGAGTATAAGCGCAAGCGGCTGATACGCGCGGCATTGCAAAAAGCTGAAGCCAAGCGAAAGCAGACAGTGCGGCAGGCGGAATCTGCAGCAGATACCGAGCAGCAGACGCCGGAAGAATACGCCCAGACGGTTGTTTCCGAAAAAACCGCACAGGCGGCAGAGAACCTGCCAAGCAAGGCGCTGGACACAGGACGAATCAGCTACCGTCAATTTCGGATTTTGCAGGAAAAGCGCCAGCGTATGCCAACCGCACACGCCGCCCAGCCCGCTGAAACAGAAAATACCCCCTTGGGGCAATCCGCTGACAAGAGAGAAACCTTCAAACGCCAGCGCTATCGGCAAAAGGCGCTGGATCAGCGAGAGATCAAAACGCCCGATTCCTACCGTGACAAAATGCAGGCGCTGAAACGCCAACATCTCACGCGCGAAACGGTGCGCCGCCACCTGCAAAAGCAGGCGGGCGGCACGGTGATTGGCAGCGGCGTCAGACTGCCCGATACAATCCCTGTTTTCTCCGGCGACATCAGACAAGCCGCGCTGGGCAGAGTTCGCACGTTGCTGCAAGCTGCATGGCTGCGGCTGAAAGCGGTGCTGGCGCGCACGATACAGCGTGCAGCCGGTTCTCTGTTGGCGCTGCTTGGCGCGGGCGGCGTGGTGCTGTTGCTGGCGATGGTCATAGGCGCGGCTGCGGCGGTGATTGGCTCACCGATGGGCATTTTGTTTGCCGATGAATCCGGCGACCCGAACAGCATCCGCATTGCCGAAATCGTTGCCGAAACCAATGCTGACTTCGGCACGGCCATCAACGACATTGTGTCGGCGCATCCGGAGTGCAGCGAAACTACAATAGAATACGACTACGAGGACGGTCACACTTGGGCGAGCTACTGGCCCGAAGTGCTGGCCGTCTTTGCCGTGCAGAACAACCTGAACAACGACGGCGATGCGGTCGTCATAGACGAGGGCAAGAAGCGGCTGATTCAGGACACCTTTTGGACGATGCACGAAGTCCGCGCCGAGGTGGAGGAAGTAACCGCCACACCGGAACCGACCGAGGACGAACCCGACCCGGAGCCGGTCACGGAGTACATTCTGCACATAACGGTCAGCAGCAAATCGGTGGATGCGCTGGCAGACCTGTACCGCTTTACACAGGACCAGCGGGACATTTTGCACCAGCTGCTATCCGAGGAAATGCGCCCCAGCCTGCTTGCCCTGTGCGGTGGGATTGCCGTTGCCGACGGCGCGCTGTGCTGGCCGCTGCCGGGGCACACTTATATATCCTGCCACTTCGGGGAGGTGGATGCTTTCGGCAATGCCGGGCATCGCGGCACGGATATTCCCGCGCCGGAGGGAACGCCAATCCTAGCTGCCCACAGCGGCACGGTGCTGGTCAGCGGCTGGAACGACAGCTACGGCAATCAGGTACTACTGGACAATGGTGCCGGGCTTTCCACGCGGTATGCCCACATGACAGCAACAGCCGTCACGGCGGGCGAAACCGTGACGGCTGGTCAAGTGATTGGGTATGTGGGCAGCACAGGCGACAGCACCGGCAACCACCTGCATTTTGAAGTGATGCAAAACGGCGTGAGAATGAACCCCTTGGAGTTAGTATTCGCACAGTAGTCTGCAACATGATTTTAGACTTATTTACTATAACACACTTTCGGGGAGGCGTCATTAAATTAAAATATTTACATTTTCGCTTGGTGTCTGGCTGCAAGAGTTCGGCATGGGGATTCTTGATGATTGTTGTATGAATTTTTTCCACTATATTCTTGCCTTCGAGCGATTTCGACACAAGCAGAAACTATAATTCATACTAGATTCACCAATTATAAACAAGGAGCGATCTTTTATGAAAAAGGAATTCGCAATGTCGTTATCGCAATCCTATCGGCAGGATCTTCTCAATGCCACACAGAAGGCTGAACAGGGGATGCTGTCGCCCTCGCAGCAGGCATACTGCTTTGAGGAAATCGAGGACACCAAGGGTACTGTATTGTACCCTGCGGATGGGGACGAGCTGTTTTGCCAGTTGCGTACTGCGTTGGGCGAAAAAACGCAAATTTCCGAGCGCCAGCGCGCGGAAACCGAGCTACACAAGTTGGGCGTAGAACTCTTGTTCCATATCTATATAAACAGGTTCACCTTTGCTGAAATTACCCACAACACCGCAGCCCACAAATATGATGCCATCATCTACCTTGATGAGTGTGCCACCAACGAGGAAAAGCGCGCCAACGCCGCAGGGATGCGCAGGGCGTTTGATGCGTGGCTGGAGGAAAGCGGTCATACGGCAGACCCCGCGACCTTAACCGAGGTGCCCGATCCATGCGAGGGGCGTTTTGATACATTAGCCGGGGCGATTGCGCATATCGACCATATTTTACGCTTTCCCGACCTACTTTTAATCTGAAACACTGCGCCTGAAAAAACTTTTTTCAAAATTCAGTATTTAATCGCCTATATATCTGTAATACCGCGAAATCTGATACACCAATGCTGAACACTCTGCCGCGATTTATATTACAATATTTACATATTATAGTATAAATGGGAAAGGGTGTATCTGCTTGCTTCAGGTAGCCGAATATGAGAATTTTGTCCGTAAGCGCATCACGCAGCTGCGCCATCGCCTTCATGTTTCTGAACATAAAATGAGCCTTGACCTTGGCAAAAGCGGCAGCTATATGCGCAGTATTTCAATCGGCAAGGCAATGCCCTCAATGCACGAATTTCTGCGCATCTGTGAATACCTCGGCGTAACCCCGCAGGAATTTTTTACCGGTGCCGGGGACGAAACCGACCGCATCAATATCTTTAACCGGCTGCAAGACCTCGATGACGGTGACATACAGAAATTGCAGACATTCCTTGGTTGGATAGAAGAAAAGTAAATCCACTTTCTGCCCGACAAGTTTTGGCTTGCCGGGCTTTTTCTTTTTGTGGAACATATTTAGTTGAAAGGCGTATTGCATGGTAGATGTGCTTGACGCTCCGGTAAGCGGAACTATGCCGTATTAAGGCAGAAACCCCGTCAAGCGCTACTGTGTCCTTTCAAAAGTCCCTTCGCCGCGTAGTTTTTCGTGTATTGTTCGTATGCCAGATGGTTTTTATAACCATCTGGCGTATTTTTTTGCTTCTTTTTTGCTTTGGCGGCAAAGGACTGTCGTTTTCTGCCCGCGCCCCTCCGAGTTTTGAGGTCTATTCAATGAAACTCAAAATTCAGGAGGTTTACGATGGCAAAGAAAAATATTGCCGATAAGTATTGGATTTACGGCGAGGATGCAGAATTAGCCGCGCGCCTTACTAGCTATTTGACAAGAGTGGTATACAATCAGCGAGCAAATTATATCCGCGCACTGATGAAGATTAAGGAACATGAGTGCTCGATTGAAGATTGTGATTCAGATATTGAATCTCAATCCATGCGCTCAGGTAATTCATTGGAGGAAAGTATTGAATCCAAGCTGATGTGGGAAGCTATTCGAAAATATTTGCCCAAACTGGAACTGAAAGAGTGCGAGGTTATGATAGCCTTGTACATTGACCGTCCTTCCGTTACGGCTACGGCTGCTAAGTTGAAAGTTGATGCCAGTACGGTCAGGCGCCGCCGTGACAGTGCCTGAGACAAAATCCGCAAAGCAATGGAGGAAAAATAAAATGGGAATGTTCAGAAACACTCTTTTACTGGCCCAGCAGGGGAATGAAAAGGCAATGGAGAAATTGCTTAAGCGCTACGATCCGCTGCTGAAAAAGTGCAGCATTTTAGCGCATATGGGCACAATCTATGCCAATATTCCTACCGACTGCTGGGCGCAGTTTTGCATTGTCAGCCAGCGCATGCACATCATTGATTATGAAATCGAATCTGTGACCACAACGCCGGAGCCGACAGAGGATGACCCTGATCCGGAGCCTATCACCGAATATATCCTACATATCAATGTCAGCAGCAAAAGCGTGGATACGCTGGCAGAAGAATACTGTTTTACGCAAGATCAGGAAGACATTCTCCATGAACTGCTTTCCGATGAAATGCGCCCCCGCCTGCTGGCACTCTGCGGAGGCAGCAACGGTATCGTTGAGGACGGCGAGTTGGTCTGGCCGCTTCCCGGTCACACAACTATATCATGCAACTTTGGCGATGTGGATGCTTTTGGGCATGAGGGACATCGCGGTACAGATATTCCCGCACCAGAGGGTACACCTATCCTCGCTGCCCACAGCGGCACCGTTATTATCTCCGGTTGGAACGACAGTTACGGCAACCAAGTCTTGCTGGACAATGGCGCGGGGATCTCTACTCGATATGCCCACATGACACAAACTGCCGTTACCGCAGGTGAAGCGGTAACGGCAGGTCAGATTATTGGATATGTAGGCAGCACCGGCGATAGCACCGGAAATCACCTTCATTTTGAGGTTTTGCAAAGCGGTATTCGTGTAGATCCTCTGAGTGTATTTTCCCCACAATGACATCCTTAGTCCAATTAGTTTTACTCTGTAAAATCATCTGCCATACAAACACAATTTAAGGCAGAGTGTGCGCTGCCCGGAAAATGAGCGGAAGCCATCAACCTTGCGCAGTTCATCATTGTCATCGGTAATGCGACTGTTAAACATCATACAGTGCTTATTGCCAAAAGCTTCATCACCGGTATAGCCAAGTGCTTGCAATGCCAATTCGCTTATAATGCAGACAGGCAGGCCGGTTTTGTAGTAACCGCCAATCACCCCCACACCATGATTCTGACTCAGCAATTCTTGCACAGAAGCATCAATGGCCTGCAATTTGCTGCGGTCAAGATCACTGCTAAAAAGGGGCTATTCAAAATAGCTTTTTATCATCTTTATCCCTCCTGCCTGTAAAATTGAATTTTGAAAAAAGGCTGCAAGCGGACAAATACCATTGTCTGACTTGCAGCCTCTTTGGATTTAGGATGTTTGCTGGCAGCGCACTGCAATTCGCGCTTGACCGCTGTAATCACAAGTAAAAAGTGTTAGGGGATAATCACCGGCAGTCATTTCGTCTATCGCGGTAGAATCCAATGTTTCCACCTGTTCTACCTGATAGCGATAAGTTGTGCCGTCCATTGTTGTTAGTGCGACTTCATCGCCGATACGCAGATTTGTCAGCTTACCAAAGTGCCGTTTGTAGTTGTGGCCAGCGATAACCAAATTTTCTGTATCCACACCGCCTGCATAGCGGCAAACGGTGTCTTTCATCAGGCTATCACCATAGGTCGCATACACAGGCAGTTCCAAGTTCAAAGTCGGAAGTGACAGTGTGCCAAGAAACCTATCGCTTTTTTCGCTTTCTGAATCTGCGGTTTCTGCGGTCTGCGGTTTCGTGCGGGTTTGCTGCGCTGTCACCTCGGTCAGAAGCGTTTGCGCAGTATAATCAGCACGATCAGCATCCCATTCATTATAGTTCCAAATTGCCAGAGCCGCAAGTATTAACAGAATTCCGATTACTGTGCAAATATGCCCGGCTTTATTTCCCATGGTCAGATTTCCTTTGCAGCCATGCTCCCAGCAGAATCAATGCAAGACCCGCAATCAACAGAATCGGAATCGGCCAGTTCATTTGCCCGGTCTGGGGCAGCTTGCCCGCCGTTACGGGGGAAGCGCCCACAGGTGTGGGTGTTGCCGATGGAACGGGTTCAGGCGTTGTTTTCGTGTTGGGCATCGGTGTTGGCTGTGCAGACGGCACCGGGCTTTCGCTCGGCTGCGGAGAATTGGATGGAAGCGGCGTAATGGTTGGAGTTGGAGTCGGGCGCGAGTCGCCTATATGGGCGAATTTCTCGTCAACCTCAATATCCTCAAATACCTCGCCGTCCTTAATAATCGGCAACGTGACCAGATATGGATCAAGGATATAATCCTTGTTGACATCGGCAACGCGGGTACGAACAACAAGATACAGCCCCGGTCTTAAATCGTCAAAGGTGAGCTTGCCATTTTTGTCGGTCACGCCGGTTTCATCTGGAACGGCGACTTTTGCCAGTTTCTTGGCAATGGCAAGGCGCTGAGATGCCGTAGTAGAAAACCAGTCACAATCGAAGTCCTTATAGGCATCTACTATAGTATAAGTGACATCCAGTGTATCATCATCAATCGACTTATGTGCAATCAGGGTCAACTCGTAGGTATCCCCAGCCAGAAAGTAGATGCTGCCATCGTCATTGTGATAGTGAGCATACAGCGTTATGGAATCGTCATCGTCATCATAACGGTCATGCGTAGCGTAGGCAACCGTCTGAAAAGAGAAAAGAAACATCACGGCAAACAGAGCAGCGCAAATATTGCGAATCATGGGTTTGCTCATGTTTTCATCTCCTCTTTTTGCATTTGCGGTATAGCAGCATCACCAGCCAGCGCAATAGAACGATAACCAGAATCACCGCCGCGCCGATCAGTCCATGGCGGAATTGTATTGGCAGAGTGCGGAACCAGCTATCGGGGGACTGTGTTGCTGCGGCTTCTGCTGCCGCTTCCTCCGTGTAGGGTATCCTGTGTCCGCGCACCAACAGCCGGTGGGAGTTGACACCATAGGGGGTGCAGGTCACCAGCGTTACATAATCCTTACCCGGCGTGATAGCCAGTGCTTCGGTTTCATCCGGCAGCACAGTCAGAATCTGGTCTACCTCATAGTCCAGCGTCTGCCCCAAGACCTTGATGTAGAACTGGTCGCCCAGCTGCATTTGGTCAAGGTCGGTAAACAGGCTGGCGGTGGGCAGGCCGCGATGGCCGGACAGAGCCGCGTGGGTGCTTTCGCCGCCAACGGGCAGCGAGGTGGATTCCATGTGGCCCACACCCACCTGTAGCACAGATTCTGAAGTACCGTGGTAAATGGGAATGGTCGTGTTCAAGCGCGGTATGGTGATATATCCCATCATGCCGGTATCATCGATATTCAAAAGCTGCCAGTAAGGGGCGCTTTTATCTTCGCTTTCGGTATTGTCGATAATATCCAGACCATCGCTTTGCTCGGCCAGCTTGCGATTGTATTCCTGCGCTTCGGCCAGAAGCTCATCCAGCTGCTGCTGTTGGAGCTTACTGACCGAATCATCGTAGGAAGCAGTAGTACGGCTGCCGTGGATCTCTGCCAGATATTCACTTAGGGATGGATAAACAAGGATGCCGATGCCCACCAGAATGACCAGCAGACGGGCAATCCCGCGCAGCCTGTCTTTCATTTAGTGATTTTCCTTCTTTTTGCGGGGAGCAAACACGCCCAGAAGAACGACCAAAACGCCCAGCGCAGTCAGACCGATAGTACCAATGCTACCAGTTTCGGGGAGCATGGTGCCCTTGATGTTCTTAACAGCGATAACATTGCTCGTGCCCTGTGCAACTGTATCTACGGTATAGGTCGGAGTATCGTACTTTTCGCCTGCAACAGAAATCGTGATTTCGATGGGTTCAGTCAGTTTGTTGTAACCGGTAGGTGCAACAGTTTCGTACAGATAATAAGTACCAGCCTTTAAACCGGTGATAATGATTCTACCGGTTTCGTCAGTCTTAACAGTTGTCAGAATCTTACTGTCTTCGGTATCAGTTGCGGCCTTGACATGGTAAGAATTGGAAGTTTCGTCAGCAACAAGTTTAATGATCTTTGCCTCGTTGCCCTTGCCATCTTTCAGCTGGAATACGGCATTTGCCAGATAGTTGCCATCCTTATCAGCATCATGGAATTTATGAATATCGATTGCGTAGGTATAAACTTTGCTCTCGTCGGGGTTGGATTTGCCAGTGCCGGAACTACTGGGGTCGTTGCTGTATTCAAGGTAGACAGTGTTCGTGGCCGGGTTAGTCAGCTGTGCATCCTTGGTGATTTTAGCTGTATAAGTAACCACAATAGCATCGCCAGCCTTAATTGCGGTGCTTTCCACATTTTTGACTTTCTTCAAATCATTAAAAGCAATAGTCAGCTTATTACTGTTGTCGCCCGTAGGAGGCGTGACGGTAAAGCCAGTCGTTACAGATACGCTGCCAATCGTAATGCTAACGCTGTTTTCATCATAAGCAAGGCCCTTGCTGAGCGTATCTACGAAATTAAAAGCATAGGTGTTATAGTCGGTCATGTCAGGAACCTTGGAAATCAGCTTAAAGGTTACAGTGTCGCCAACCTGTGCAGAACCATTGTCCTTGAACTCACCGTTTTCAGTTACCTGTACCTGCTTATCAACAGTCGGGAAGGTGCTCTTGATTTTTACAGCAGTAATACCGTTTTTCTTGGGAACATTGACCAGCATAGCATCAGTACCACGCAGAGTAGTATCACGCTCGCTCAGTGCATTACCGGTAGAACCACCTTCGGGAAATACAAGGTAATAGCCAGCGGGCAGAATTGTGAAGGTCGCAATACCCTCGGTTTTGTCCTTTGCGCCAGATACATATACGGCGTTCTGCTTGGATGTTAATTTGATAAGTGAAGAACTGTTAGAGCGAGCCCAAATTTGCGCATTATGTGCAAATTCCGCATACTTTGCAGCGGTGGTAAGGCCACGAACATAGGCGACAGATGCTTCCTTGATTTGGTCATCCGTTGCATTTTCTTCAACCAGCCCTGCATCTTGCATAGACTTCAGGCAAACGTTATTTTTAAAGAAAGCCAGCCAAGAATCCTCCAGTTCATAGCTATCAAAAGCATCCTCTTCGGTAGTACTGGAGGTGCTGACGCGAGCCTTGAACATACGGATAGCGGTTACTTCTTTGCCTTTGTTTTCAGAGGGATTCCACAGTCCGGAACCGGTAACAGTCAATGTGCCAGTAGTCTGCACATCGCCATCAGCTGCAAACGCCGTCACAGCCAAGCAGAGCGAAAGTACAACAGCCATCAAAATCGCGGCTGCTTTTTTAATGTGTTTCATTTTTTTGTCCTTTCGGTTTTTTACTCATACCAATGTGTGTTCGTACATCCATACCTCTTTTACGATTGCGCCTCCTCTCTGCCCTTGCGCTTGCGTGGTACAGAAAGCGCAAGCAGCAGAATTCCTACACCAATGATTACAAACATCCAGTCGCCGGTGCTGCCTGTATCGGGCAGGCGGGGATGATGGGTATTGGTAATGGTGGCATGATAAGTCTTTTCATCGTAGGCAGAATCGGTCATGGTGTAACCCGGAACCTCATCTTCCTCAAACGAATAGACATAGTAGGCTTCAATCGTGTCGGTGACGGTGCCATCGGCAGCCGTCTTATACTTCAGCACAGGAGCATTTTTCAGCACTGTGCGCCAAGTAGAGGAATGACCGGACTCTATATCGTCCGTTGTCATGGTAATGGTTTTATAAAGGGTCTTGTCCCCGGCAGCCGTGCCGTCCACGCCGAACTCCTGCTGATAAATTTTGACCGTGATGGTATTGGGGCGTTTGCCGTCAATATTGGCAAAGTCTTTCCAAATTTTACTGATGGTCAAATCCACATATTCCTTGCAGGGGTCTGCGGTGTCCGCAGGCTCTGTTGTGGTGCTGTCCGGGTTATCCGTGGTTGCGGTATCCAGCATTAGCACCGCTTTTGCGGGGCTTTCGTAGGCCGCAAGGTCTGCCGTGGTCGATGCCGTGGCATCTTCCATCTTTGCATTTTTAAGGTCATCAAACTCGGTGATCTTGTCCAAGTGCAGCACATCGTAGCGGTTGTAATCCGTGCCGGTGGAGGTATCCTCGGCAGCCGTGCCGAAAACATCCATGTTGACTTTGGCTACCTGCTGGAGCACTGCATTAAATGCACGGTAGATGGAGTAGTGATTGTTATTGCCCTCAATCGACTTGATGGTGTTGAAGCTGTAAACCGACTTCAAATCATTCACGCCGGTAAACGGGCCGACCAGATTTTTCGTGCCACGCACCACATCGCAAAGGGTCATGGTGCTGTTCTTGATCTGGCCCTCATGGTTCAGACCAATAAAACCGCCGGAATAGCCGCTTTCGCTGCTGCCGTCCGTGGTATCATCCGCACCGCCTGCAAACACATCGTAGCCGGTGAAGATACCAGAAACGCGGCAATTATCAATATCGGTGCGGTTGCCTTTGATCAGGTTGATGCGCACATTGGGGATATTATCACTGTTTACACCATTTTCGGTGCAGGGCAGTTCAATCACAGAGTCGCCAATCGTGATAATGGCAAGGTCACTTTGGCCGCCGCCCAAATCTTTATTCAGAGCAACGCCTATGCGCAGGCCAAGCAAATTGACATACAAGGTATCGCCATCCGCCAGAACCTTTAGCTGAAGGATGGGGCCAAGGTTAATGTCAATCAAGCCAAGGTCTTGCAGATTGCCAACATAAAGCATACTTAACAGCTTATTGACGATGACAAAAACAACATTCAAAAGCTGCGATTGCAATTCTGTGCTGACAACATAATTCATATCGGTTTTGCCGATAAACCCGCCTGCAATCTGGTTGCTGGTTACTTTTTTCAGCGATGCAGTGGAGCAATCACTGATTTTTGCAAGGTCTGCATAGCCGGTAAAGCCGCCCGCAATAGGCTGTGCACCGCCGCTGGCCTTGATGACTGTGCCGAGGTTAAAGCCCGACACGCTGCAATCTTCCACATGAGCACCGAACAAATCCAGCGCACCAACCGTACCGGTGAGCAGCTTATCCAGTACACTCACATCGTCGATGTCGGCTACGCCGCTCTTGCCCAAGTGCCCCATAAAGCCGCCCGTGTAGTTCATGCCTTCCACAGTGGCAAGGTTGACAACACTGCTGTTTTTCACAGTGCCGTCCATCATGCCGCCGCCAAAGCCGCCTGCACATCCGGTATAGCGGGTTTCGTTCTGCGTTGCTTCGGTGCTGGCTGTATGAGCCTGCACAGTCAGGCCGTCTTTGATGCCCGTGACCGTAGAATCATAAATGTAAGTGCGGAAGGCATCCAACACCGAGGTATTGCCCAGCTTAATAAGGCCGCTGAGCAGCTTTGTTTCGCTGCCGTTCGGGTCTTTGCCAGAAACCTCGGCAACACCGGCAACATCGGCCAAGCCGAAGAAGCCGCCTGCATACTTGCCGCCGTCCACGCTGCGCAGATTTTCCACATTGATTTTGTTCTCTGTGGAATCTTTCTCGCCCACAGCGCTGGCTTCCAGTGAACCGGCAAAGCCGCCTGCATAAGCAGCATACTTTATGCTGTCGCCCTCTTTGTAAGTGCCGTCCACCACAAAGCCCCACTTGCTGTCCGCAGCGGAAACCGTTGCAGCATGAATCGTGGTTGCCGTGGCCTGCAATACCGTGGCCAAGTCGCCGGGGGTAGAAATCAGATGGTCAAGAATGCCTTGCAGCAAGCCATTGGATGCGTTTGTGTTCACATCGGCCACGCTGCCCGCCGAGGCAAGGCCCACATAACCGCCCACTGCACTGCGCCCGGTAATGCGGCGTAGGTTCGCTGCATTGCAGGAATCCGTAGGCGCTGCATACTTTGCGGTAGCAACCCACTGATCTGCGGTGGGCAGTTTGTCCGAGCCGTTCAACTGAATCTGCGCACCGTAGGCGCTGCCCACATAGCCACCGGAATAGCCGCAGGCATTTGCGGCGCTGCCGGTTGCCTGCACTGTAAGGCCGGAAGTGTAGCCCTGCACAGAGGAATTGCGAACAGCCGGTACAAACAACTGTGCAATGTTCAAAAGCTGGCCGAGATTGAGTTTAAGGCCCAAAATACTGACCGTGCCAAGTTCTACTGCGCCGCCAGTTTTCATCTGACCGGCAAAGCCGCCAGCACTGTTCAACGCGCTTACCAGCTTTGCATCGTAGGCCATGCAGTTTGTCAGGGTGCCGCTGTTCATGCAGCCTACATAACCGCCTGCATCGCCGCCGTACAACTGGCTGTTGAATTGGCCGCGCCCGGCCACGACATTGTAGCCGTAAATGTAGTTGGAAAGTTTTTTGTCTAACTCGGCCTGCGAGGTAACAGTACCGGCTTTGGCAAGGTCATAACCATAGCCGCCATAAGCACCGACATACTGCACCCAGCTGTTCCAAGTGTTCATATCCAGCCCCGCCAGTGGGCCATACACTGCCGTGTTGGTCTGCACTGGGTAGATGACGCCCAACGCACCAAGGATATTATTGACACTGATCAAGCCGTCCAGCACTTTCAGGCCACCGACCCGCGCTGTATCGGCGGGTTCCATCAAGCCGGTGTAGCCGCCCGCATACTCAAAGCCGTAAACCGAGCGGATACGCTCAGCCTTGCATACGCTCATGGGGCCATTGTAGGCTTTGCTGGTGTCACCCTCGGTATATTCGTCCTTCCATGTAGAAGTGTCGAAACCGTGAATCGTACCGCCCATGTTATGGCCGACATAACCGCCCGCCATGCCGCGCTGAACAGTGGCATCCGATGCGGCATTGGCGCGAACCGCACCGCCGCAGGGGATACAGTTGGTGGAGCTGTTGCGGATAGAGGGAACAAAGCTCTGCAACACAGAGCCCAAAACGGTATCAATGTTGATAACCTTGCCCAGAACGCTGGCATTATCTAGCAATTTGGCTACATCGCCGGGTTCCATTTCACCTACATAGCCACCTGCTGCAATCTCGCCAATAATGTACGAGAAGTTGACCGCCTGGCAGTCTTGAATGTGGCCGCCGTATACGCCGCCAGCGTAGCCGCCTGACATACCGACTTTCCCTTTGCTGTTATCCAAATCGCCGGTAGCCAACACAGCATAACCACCCGTGCCGCCTGTGACATCGGAGTGCTCAATCGTGGTAACAACCACCGAGAGTGCATCCAAAATGCCGGTCAGTTCAATGGAGTTGCCTAAGATGTTCAAGCCGCCGCCCACGGAGGCTGCGCTGCCAATGTCCATGTCACCCACATAACCGCCTGCATAGCGGCCGCCTGTGACCGCGTAGCTACTGTCATTGTAGTAGCTTGATGCGACAGTCGATTCCAAATCATCGGGCGGGGTAACAATGGTGTGCTTTAGTTTGGTAACATCGGAATAAGAAATCTGCGCACCGCTGGCATAGCCGATAAAACCGCCCGCGCTGCCAATCGTGGTATCGTCGGTCAGCTTTGTTGCCTTGACCGTAAAGCCATTGTCAGATTTCACGCCCGCATATTTAATGTAAGGAACATAAGCGTTTATCACGCTGAGCAGGTCTGTCAGATTGATATTCAGCCCGGTAAGGCCACCCAAAATGCTGATGCCCTTGCTGGAATCTGCCAACGCGCCGGAATACACACGGCCACCAAAGCCGCCTGCAAAAGATTGGCCGTTGACAGCATCCAGATTATAAACGGCGTAGTCGTCGCCATCGCCACGGGCACTGTTGTCCACCGTGCCGCTCTGGAAGTCGGCAGCAAAGCCGCCTGCAATATCGCCGGTCACGCTGCCGCCGTCCACATAAGAAACGGTGCAGTCTGTGTAGCTGGGGATCAGATAACCGATGGCGTTCAGCAGGCCATTGGCTTCAATCAGCGACTTGACCTCTGTTTCGTCACCAACTTCGGCAAGACCGCCTGTTTTGGAGATTGCCACAAAGCCTGCTGCATAGCCGCCATCAACTGCGGCGGTAACAGATTTAAGGTTGGTAACATGGGCGTTTTCAACTTTTGTGCTGTTGCTACGGGCCATAAAGCCGGAAGCAGTGTAATCCAACACGGAGTTTTCATCACGAGCGCCCGTTTCCGTCACGGTAAAGCCGCTTGCAATACCATTCACATCGGCATTGCTGATTTTGACCTCAATTGCCTGCCCCAAAGAGAGCAGGTTGCTGAGTTTCAGCACATAGTTCAGACCCAGCAGGTTGACGGTAAGCCCGCCATCGGTTCCGGCCAGTTCGCCGGGGCCAGACAGGCCAATGAAACCGCCGACCATGTTTTCGCCTTTGACCGAAGCAATATTGTTGACGGCCACAGTGTTGATCGAACCGCCGATTGCTTCGCCAAAGGCACCGCCAACACGCTCTTTGCCCTCTACAGTGAAGCCGCTCTCGCTGCCCGTCAGTGTGACATTATCCACGGTAAAGGCAAGGTAAGAGGCAACTCCGAGTGTCGTATTCAGCAAACCCGCGACACTGGCTGTGCCAAGGGAGCCTGCAATACCGCCTGTGTAGTCATGGCCGGAAACACTGTTCAGCCTGCTAATGCTCACATTTTGCTGTGTGACGGAATCTGTTGTGTACTTTGCATTTCTCCAGAAAGAAACTTTGTTCAAATAGTCAGCGCTGGAGGGAGCAATGTATGCGCCATCGCCGCGCCCAGTGATACCGCCCACATAATCAACGCCGGAAACCGTGAGCGGAGCGTTCACGGTGCAGCCTAAAATATAGGAGGGGTTCACGCCTGCAAGGGAAAGCAGCGAAGTGGTTGCGCCGGGGTTGCTGCTCAACAGCTTGACCACCAGATCAACAACACCGCCCAGCAGGTTGTCTTTTGTATCACCCTTGCCAAGATTGGCCGCCCAGCCGAGGGTTGCGATACCCGCAAAACCACCGGCATTGTTGCCAGTAGCGTGAACGGTCAGCGATTCCGTGGTGGTAACTCCACAGTTGACCGCCGATACATTGGCCAAGCCACCTGCAAAACCGCCTATATAACTTTCGCCGCTGATGTTCATCGCGGTATTATTGAGAGTGCAGTTCAGCAGCAGGCTTTCGGGGTTCATGCCGGGCAGCTTTGTTTCGATGTCCAGTGCGCCGGAAAGCGTGCCTTCAATTACATCATCACGGGCAAGACCCACAAAGCCGCCTGCAAAGGTTTTGGCGACTACGGAGTAGTTGCTGCCGGTGACGGAGCAATTTTCGATGATAGACCCAACCTGTTCACCAGCGAAACCGCCAGCGTAATCCTTATCTTTAGCGCTTGCACCAAGATTACCGTTTAAATCTTCCACATGGCAATCTATAATTTTAGCATTGATGTATCCGGTTGGAATCAATTTATCCGCCGGAATGGCATTGCCCAAAAGGATTGTAATTAAGTCTCCTAATCCTAATCCGGGAATAAGATTTAAAATATTTGCCAGAAGTGTGGTAAGACCGCCTAAAGCAGTGGACAAACCGTCATATTGCGTTTTGCCCTCTATATAGCCTACAAAACCTGCTGCGCAATTATTTTTGCTTTGAACCGATACTGTTCCTGTTAGTTCGCAGCCGGAAACTTCAACATATCCAATAACGCGACCCGCCAATGCACCTGTTGCAAGTGCAGTGGGATCATTCTTGCGGGCATTCAAGATATTCGTCAATGTCTGTCGCAAACCGGCATCGACACTACCAAAAGTCAGCAGCCATGCAAGAACATCTACCAGACTGCCTACAACCGTTCCCAATCCGGAAAGCAGTCCGTTAATTAAAGTTTGGTCATACTTTGTCTTTGTAGATTTATTATCTACGCTGATATTATTAAATCTTAAATTCGATACCTGCACCAGCGTTTTACTGATGCCAATATCGTTTGCGCTGGCCTCGTCAGAAAGAGTAGCGAAAAAACCAACACCCATCTGATTGCCGACATCCAACTCGCCGGTTTGAACCACATTCACATTGGAAAGGATAGGCTTTTCAGTTGCTATAATTTCTGAGGAATCATCATTCCAAATCTTCTCGCCATCATTGGCCTTGGCACCGATCATCGTGCCTTGGAACATAAGCGGCAACCAATTTTTGCTGCTCAAATCAATATCACGGAAGATAATGTAATTGGCGTTTGTAGCATAGGTCTGGCCAGTGGCCTTATCAATATCCAACTTGGGGTCAATTTCGCCAGTTTCTTGATTGACACCGCAGCGGCCCCATGTATATAAATACGTTCTTTTGCTGCTCAGCTTTTTGTCAGCATCATGGATACCGTTTTTACCGATGCTGAAATCATCTGTTCCGTTTTGGTCTTTGCTCAAATCGGCATCGCCGCTATACAGCATAATGCTATTGCCATTCGAGTCTTGGTCAACATGCCATTTTGCTGCATGAAGATATGCTTGGTAAACCGCGCCATACACGGTATCACCACTGCCAATTTTGCGCAGCTGCTCTTCATTGCCAATCAGAATATAAGTTTTGTCACCAATCGTCTTTACGACCTGCCCGGCAAAATCACGGCCATCTGTATTGTCACCAGAAAGAATCGAAACCGGCTCGTCAGTGATTTCTGAAGTAAATTGCGCCGAAAGCACATAATGGTGCGAAAGGCTGTAAGTTAAGTAGTCCTTATCTTCCCCATTGGGATAAATCAGCTGCCCTGTACCAAAACTATCTGCATGAGCATCGCCATCCAGAACAGGTTCGGTAGACGGATCGTCCTCATTCAACACGGCAAGCTGATAGGGGTTGTAAAGATAGATTGTGTCGCTGTCTGCATTGTACAGCGTAAGATCTTCGCTGCTTTCTGTAAGCGGCGTAATCGAGCCGGTAAAGTCGTCCGGCAACTGCCAAAGTGAAGAATCCGTCAGTTCAATATTCTCGGCAATGGCATACTGACCATCTTGTGCGTAGGTGACCTCTGAACCGTTTTCATCTGTCACGGCGGTCCCTGTGGAATCCGTCAGCGTATCACCGCTGCCGATTTCTTTCAGCTGGTCATAAGTGTGAATCAAGATCTTACCATCTTGATAGAGAGGTTCATTTGTTTCCTCATTGCCCTGCGAAGGTGATTCAACAGTTTCATCATCCGCAGGCAGTTCCTCTTCAGAATTGCTTTCGGCTGAATTTATCTCATCCGTAGAATCTGCGCTATCAGACTCCACGGAAGAGGAGTCTTTGGTTTCAGAGGAAACAGACGGATTCTCTGTGTCGGATGCATTTGTTGAACTATCAACAGAATCAGAATCCGACACAACCATATCATCCGGTTTTTGTTCCGGAATGTAACCTGCATCACTGTCTGCAGGTACACTTTCATCGTTATTGCTGGATACAGTTACACTGCTCCCAGCTAAGACAGTATCATCCGTAGCAAAAGCGACCGGTGCTGTGCATTGGAAAAACATCAGCGCCGCCATCGTAGCAGATGCCCATCTCATAAAAGAGTGATGGCGCATTAAAAATCCTTTAGCCCTAACGGACTATTCGCGTAAGTTCGCTTTTGTATTGCCTACGAATTTACTGTGTTTTTGCTTATAAAAAATATCCGCCATTGATTTAATGGCGGATACTTAGCAAATTCACATGCTTGTCATGGCAATTCCTATTTGTGTCTGACTGCACTTTTGACCATGAATATTATCGAATATTGCTTTCGCTGCCGAACACCAGTTCAATGGCGGCGCGCTTTCTATCCATATCTGTATGTACATATCGCTTTAAGGTGATCGTTGGATTTGAATGCCCCATGAGTTCACTTAGCGTTTTAACATCACAGCCAGATTGCAGGCATGTGGTAGCAAATGTATGGCGCAGCATATGAGGGTTCATGTCATGCACACCAGCCTTTGCAAGATAGCTATGAACGCTTTTCCGGTAGCATCGCGGCTCAACGGGCCTCTTTTCCGTGCCAGACAGAAACCAGAAAGTATTTTTGCACTTTTTCTGCGAATATACGGTAGAAAGAAGTTCACTAAGCCGCTGGGGAATTGGTAATATCCGATCAGAAGTTTTTGTTTTTGGTGATTGTATAGATAAAGCGGTTTTTCCGCTTCCATCAGATATACGGCGAACACCACGGCAAATATGGATTTCACGATTATTCAAATCAATATCGCCCCATTGCAGGCCACATACCTCGCTGATGCGTAATCCAAGTTGTAACATAAGGAGTATCCCGATTTGGCGTGGATTTGGATGTTGGTATACAAACCGACAGACTGCTTCCTGCTCTGGAATAGAAAGTGCTTCCGGATACTCTTTGATCGTTTGTGTTGGCTTCATAGATACTTCAACGGATTCCATCAGCTGAACGGAGTGGGCATACTTACAAAGCCGATTAACAAGGCTTATGCACTCCCGTGATACGCTGGTTCCATATGGTTTATGAGAACCATCAAGTGGGGAAATGATTTGTGTCAGACACAATTCGATTTTCAGCTTGGATAGTTGTGACAGTCGAATTTTTCCCATAACAGGCAAAATATAGTGATCAAAAGAGTATTGGTAATGCGCTTTGGTGGAGTCTTTAAGATCTTGCAATGTAAAAAGCCATAATTCCGTAAGGGCTGCAAATGTTATTGTAGAGGATTTTTGATAAAGGGAAAAATCGCCCGCCTGCGCTTTGACGCGGATTAGAACTTTTTTTACGTCATTGTAACTATGCCCATATACATAGCCCCAAATTGCTTTCCCGTCACTATTTTTTGATTTGATGTATCGGCCTTCCCACCTCCCATCCTGCCTTTTGTGGATATTTTCTCCATGTCTTGCCATATTGTTTATAGCCTCCCATTCATAGACTTCGATATGACCACTTAAACAATATCAGCTTGTGCATTTAGGGCAAGGACATGAAACAATATTGCCAAAAATGTATAACTCTTGCAGTTGAATAATTGTCAACCTGCTATTTTTACAGAAATTGTACGAAATTGACAAAGAATCCATTGCATTCGTGAAAATATGTGATAAACTAATGGAAGTTGATAAATCGTGGTCAAACCACGAGTGACATTTGCTCCATAATTGTGCTTATGAAGTATCCGCCATTAAATCAATGGCGGATACTTTTTTACAGTTATGGGGCATTTTTTACTTTTACCAATACTACAGTAACACTATTTTTCACAAATGTCAAACTTATAGATACATTTGTTCCCACAGGTTTGTTTAACACTATATCGCCACCCCGTATACTGGTAGTAATTCAGTATCACTATTGGATATATCAGGAGCATATTATGACAAATGCATTATTGGGACAACGAATTCGGCAGCAGCGCCAGCTAAAAGGATTGACAATGGAGCAGCTGGCCGAAATGGTCGGTCTGTCTAAAAATTATATCAGCATGATTGAACGCGGCGAAAAGGTTCCCAGTACATCAACACTGGTAAAAATAATCAATGGACTACACATTTCAGCAGATATTCTGCTGTGTGACGAAGTTGTAGCAGTAAAAGGAGTCGTAGATGAAGAACTGGATCGCCGCATGAGGGCGCTTGATCCTCATCAACGGAAAGCTGTTTTAGCGATATTAGACTCTGTTTTGGATGCTATACCAGACTTGACGCCACCACCTTCCGCAGAGGATTCTGCTGATTAGGTTTTATACAAACATTAGTTCAGCGCTTTGCGCTGAGCCGATGAAGAACGAATATGCCAGATGGTCAAAACGACCACCTGGCATATTTTTTTGCTTTCAAGAAACAAAAATAATCGCATTTTCGATATTTTTGCTTGCGCGTGGGCCTCCGCTGTTTTTGACAATAAGTAAAAGTCAAAAACAACGGAGGTCACTTTCATGCAAAAGAAAAAGCAGAAAAATTATCCTTTGGTTCTCAATCCAGATGATCAAATCATCGCAGAATTTACGAATTATTTGTCTATCACCCTGCGAAATGCACGGATTAAATACCTGAAAAAGTGGACAAAAATCCGCAAATTTGAGTGCTCGATCGAAGATCTGGAGCTCGATTCTGAACCATTTAACAACCAAATGGAGGAACAAATTGAAGAAATGTTAGCGTGGCAGATGGTAAAAAATTATCTGCCGCTGCTCACTCCCAAGGAATGCGAGGTCATCATGTGCTTATATGTGAATCGGCTCACAACCGCCGAAACCGCCAGAAAATTGGAATTGGCTGCTGAAACCGTGCGCTGGCATAAGAGCAATGCTCTGCGCAAAATTCGCAATGCTATGGAGGGGAAAGTCTGATGCTTACATTTAAAGAATTATTGAAAGCCGCCCAACAGGGCGATGCCACAGCAGCAGGGGCACTCTACGAGCAATACCAGCCCTTAATCAAAAAGTTAAGCTGGCATGATGGAGTCTATGATATGGACTTGTATCAAACGCTTTCCATGTCTTTTTTGGACGTTTTATCGAAATTTAAAATCAATTAAAAATTTT
>OGXW01000356.1_pt1 | contig 34180 bp, 48 predicted proteins | sample 1576341 | NCBI WGS metagenome assembly OGXW01 (sample SAMEA3541592, study PRJEB24748) | human gut metagenome | biome: human gut; feature: human-associated habitat; material: faeces | place: China | collected 2012
ACCATAAGCGCTACAACCAGCAAACGCCGCCGCCGACACCACAGCACTCAACCAATACCACCATCTACTTCCGTTATGTCCAAGTCCTGCTACCTTCAGGTTAGGAGCTAACCGGAACAACGGGAACTGAATATTGTCACATCCTGTATCATAGAATGATGAACTAAGCACTGTGGAACCATATACCTGTATCTCACTCATCAGTTTAACCAAGCAATCCTTCCATTCCCATGAGCTTGCATATCCTGTGATGCCTGCTCCTGCGTTTGAATTGCCTGTTGTAGATACTGCTGTTGTCAGCAATTCTCTGTGACTAAGTATATGATTATTTAATGCTGTTTGCAAGGCTGCTGCATATACAGGAAGAACCGTTTTATACATCTTAGAACCTACATACCCACCTGTTGTCACATTTGTATCATTCATAACAGATTTTGTCTTGAAGCAGTCCTTCGGTACAATCACAGCATGATGTTTTGTGAAGGCTGTATCTCCATTATTCCAAAATACATCAAAGCCTGCCAAGATACATCTGACTGTCTCGGCACCACCCAAGCTTGTAGTTATGCTTATGTCAAAATAATCACCCACATACAAGTCCTTAAAGGTTCCTGCACTGATACGCTGACATATTTCATCCACCGTATACACATTTGTCAGGTTCTTCCCTCTGTAGATGGAATTATGAGCTGCTGCACTGTCAGAAAAGACATTGATGAACTGCTCATTGAGGTATTTGTCATTGTCAAGGAGCTGCTGATGTCTCACATTCCACTCATCATAGTGTGCCGGAGTTGTCCTCTCCATTGCTGTCATCTCAAGGACAAGTTTCGGATGCTCTGCTGCTGTTATATTTGCCATTTTCTTCTTCCTCCTTAATAGTTGTCTTCAATGGTGAATGTCACCTCTGTCTCATCCTTACCTTTTGCAAGGAAATTAGAGAACGCCACCACATCTCCATCCTCATCAATGAGTGCCATCTCACTGATGAATGTACCAACAAGCTCATCTTCCTCAAGCTTGATGGTGTACTCATAGGATGTATCTGAAGTCTTGGTTGATGAAGTATAAGGCTTTCTGACCACCTCTTTCTTCAATGCTACATTCTCCGCAAGTGGTACTATCACGGTACCATCCGCATTGACACCGCCGGAACCAAGTGCAATGTGTGTTATCTTTGCAACCGTTCCGGTTGTATGGCTTGCTTCAGCCATCTTTTTTCTTCTGATTTTGGTTATCACGCTTTTTGTTGCCATTCTACAATACCTCCGTTTTTTGCCAAGCATCTATTATCTTGGAACCATCAAGGCTCCATGTTCCATCAAGGAAGATGAGGTTGTGCTCTTCATGCCATATCACCCTGAACTCCCTTGTATGTTCTACACCAAAGCTGTATGCCTGCTTGGTGGTGTATTCTGTCCTCTGTGCATCCATGAGCCGGGAGCCTGTCAGCTTCCAAAGCCCGTTGAGCTTCAGATAATCAAAATAGTCAATGACCATCCGGTACTGCTCCAATGTCTTCCTGATACTGTATGCCTCCTCACAAGGCTGCATCCTGTACCGCTGCTTCATTAGCAGCTTCTCTTCATGCTGATGGTGGAATGTTGTGCTCCATCTCATTTCTCTTGGAGACATCTGTGCATCCACCACATAACTTCCATCTGTTGTCCATGAGCCATCTGTCTTCAGGTATTCAAAATAGTACATCCTGAAGCTGTATGCCGCCTTCAGGATGGCACTCTCTACCATCCGGCAGGCATAATTGTATGCCATAACTGCAAGCCCGGCTTCATGGAGCTCATAAAGGCTCTCATATCGGTATCCTATCCGGGTACCAACGGGAGTCATCTCTGCATCAAGCATATAGCTCCCATCCAGTTTCCACATTCCATCAAGCTTCCTGTAGTCATAATAGAACAGATGCTTCTTATACAGTACCTTAAGGAAGTTTCCTGTGTGTGGCTGCCTGATGCTCAAGTTATACTTGAAGAAGTAGTTGTCCTTTGCACCCACCTCTTTCCACTTCCTGACGGTCTTCCGCATAATGTCAAAACTGATAGGATGCTCCTCATCCGCATCCATCACAATTACTATGTAGAACTCCGCCCATCTGTTTTCAATGGTATCAGACTCCAATGTCCGGCTCCCATCAAGGAGCCAACTTCCATCAAGTGTGAAATGGGAAAAGCCTGTCAGGTCATTTGCTCTCACAAGAACCGGGGAAGTATATCCAAGAGTCCTCACCGCAAGCAGCACTCCCTCATTGGTACCTCCAAGCTTGCATATCTCCTCATACATGGCTATCCTTGAGCGGAAGTTCTCTGGATGTTCTCCTTCATACCGGGTGAGCCTTCTATCAGCTCCATGTACCGGGAGCATTTCATGGCTGCATGTAGCAACCATTCCCTCATCCCTTGCCCGGAGTATGTCTTCCTTTGCTTCATCAAACCTCTTGCCGAACACCCGGCAAAGGATGTACCACTTATTCAGTGCTTTCTTCAGCTTCTTCAGAGGAGTAGTGAGCAGATACCACATGTATTCAATAAAGTTCTCTATCATGGCGGCATCACTCCTTCCCCCTTACACTCTGTACTACGTTCCGGACAGTCACATTGATGTCTCCTGCCATGATGACCTTGTCCTGTTCAAGAACCATGTCATCAGACGGTTGCAAGATGTCTGTCTTCCTGTAGTTATCAATCTTTGTACTAAGCACTTGGATGATGCTGTCCCTGTATAGGGTATTCATTTCTCCCCTTGTCAGAGCCATCATGTCCTCAATGAGTTTTGTTGCCTGTGCATCCACTCCATCCGTTGCCGCATCTTCAGCAAGGTATATCACAAGCTCAAAGTCCTGTCTCACTACTTCACTGGACTTCACAAGATAGTCCTCATAGTTTCCCTTCAGCGGCTCAATGGCTTCACCCACCTTTCTTATCAGCTCCGGAGAAGCTTCTCCTGCTGCACCTGTGACAATCACATCCACTGTGCCCTGACCTCTTGGATGCTGTGCATCAATCCGGGCATCCAGTACACCGGGTACAGCCTTTGCAGCGTTCCGGAGCTTCTCTTCTATAGTTCGTGTTGCAAGCTCCGCCCATGAGCTCATACATCTGTCACGGAGGTCTTCAAGATCTTCCTCTTCAGCTCCTTCCTCAAAGAGCCAGTCATCATCATTTGTCACATAGTCCACACCATCAAGGTGTATCATGGATATGGTTATTCTTCCCGGTGCTATATTGTAATAGGTTCCGGTAGCTTCAGCCTCCACAAGCACTCTTCCTACAGGTTCCCCGGCATCAATGACCGTATTCTCACAGCAATAGAACTTCAGCTCATTGCCTCCGGCATCCGGTTCTGTTTTGAAGCAATGTCCTTTTGTTACCTGAAGAGCATTGTTGTATTCACTCCTGTATATGCTCACATAACCTCTTGCTGCCTTTGCCTCCTTCTGCTGTTTGGAATAGTCGGCAGCCTTAATCTTCAGCCAGTCTCCTTCAGCATGTTTGATGAAGCATCCATTCACGATAGTACGGGCAAGCTCTTTCAGCTCTATGTATATGGTCACAAGCATCCGGCAAAGGTGATAGAAGATGCCGCCCTTTTTGAAGTTCGTTATAGGAAAGCCTTCACCCTCAAGCTCTCCCTGTACCTTTTCCATCTCCTCATCTTCATCCGGGAGAGGGATAATCTTCTCCATAATGCTCTCATCTATCATTCCACAATCACCTCCACGCCATTGCTCTCAATGTCAATGTTATATTCACTATTGCTGTCTGTCCTCCGGAAGGCTATCCTGATATGGTATATATGACCGTCAAAGTTCACCGTTGTCTGTATGCTTCCGGCATCAATATAGTCCCTTTTGGACATCTTGGAACGGATACGCTGCTGTATTTCCATCTGTGTGAAGTCATCATACTCTCCCTGCATAAAGTCAAGCAGGCTCCACCCATAGCTTGCATCCCCTTCCTCATCCTCATAGAAGAGCTCACCCTCTTCTGTCATTGCCTCATTCTTAATATCCTGAAGCCAACATTCATCATCCGATACAAGGGCTGTGTCCCCGTTCCCGTCTGATACAGGCTGACCATCTTCATCAAGCATGATGTCTACATCATTTGCACCTGTTATCTGCATCAGAAGCACCTCCCTATGATATAAGGCTTGCACTCACCATACATGAGCACGATTGCCACAATCTCATTCTTCAGGACAGGTATGTCAGTTTTCACCTTCGGTACCTCCGGGAAGCGGATGTCAGGCTGCTTGTTTTTGTCAAGTATTTTGATAGTTGCTTCATACAGCTCTCCGTTCTGTCTCACAGATACCACCTTTGCATATAAGCTGGGCGGATACTGCATGTGTGGATAGTTCTCTTTTATCTGATTTTGAAGCTCCTGCTCCACAAACATCTTCATCATGTCAGACATCCTTCTCACCTCCTGCAAAATAGATATACATGTGTACCGCTCCGGTATCATCACTTCTCACTATTGTCTTCTCTACTGTTACAATTCCGCTGTATTTGCTGTGCTGCACCTCAACTTCTTGGCTGTGGTGTATCCAAGGGATGGCTATTGTCTCCGCCTCCCAAAGGTCTCCGTACTTATTCAGGGACAGGATGGTCTCTCCCTCCTCAAGTACATATATCTCTTTCTGTTCTTCCTTGGTTCCCCAATAGAATACCTTTTTCTGAAAGAAGAACGGGTTCTTGATGCCCCATGAGCTGTTGACCTCTGCTATGGTATTGATACCGCTCTTTCTGTCAATGACAAAAAGGTCTTTCTTCCCATAATGTTCATCAGACAGCACATAGTCCTCAATCCCTGCACATGCCAATACATACCGGATGACATCCTGCGGCTCACAGTCTACAAAGGATGCCTTGATGGTCACTCTGTCAAGCTTCATCATGTCATCTTTTATCATTATTTCCTTCCAGTAGTCCGTGTCACCGCATCTGACATATCCATCAATCAGGCTGTCAAAGTCATCCTCATATCCAAGCTCAACGCTTGCTTCATCCATATCTTTGAACTTCAGGACTCCCTGAAGCTGTGGTGATAATTCCACCCGGCACCAGTCCATGTGAGACTCTTTGCTTGAGAAACACTCAACCTCTATACCATCCGTCACCTCATAGTCTCCTACTGTCACCCGGAACTCCGGGGATATTAGCTTCTTGTATCCCAAGCTTCTCACCTCCTGCTATTTCACAGCCGCCCTTGCTGCCTTCTTACCTCTGCTTGTGTTCCGGCTGTCCTTTGCCGGGCTTTTGCTTTTTGATTTCTTACTCTTTGACTTCTTTGTGCTCTTTTTAGTAGTCTTTTTCTTTGTGGTCTTCTTTTTCACCTTTATCCCGGCTATATCAGGAGCCCACAGTTCCAATGAAGCTATCCGTTTGCTCTCTGATATAACCTTCTTAGAGGTGAGGTTCTTGAAGTATACCTTTGTGATACCACGGACTGCACAGTCTTCATTGACTATTGGAAGAAGCTTCGGCTTGTCCTGACCATAAGGCTTGAAAAGCCGCTGCATCTCCGTGAGCTGTTCCAATGTGGTAGCAGTCTTTGTGTCCTCAAGCAGTATGTCTATCATCACCTTGGCATTTTCATAGCCTACAGGCTGCGACTTCTTGTATCTGCCCTTCTCATCCTGTGCCACATACACGCTTCCGGCTTCCTGAACCTCCACGCTTGTGACCTGACCTTCAAGATATATACCTCCAAGCTTCACTACCTTTTCCTGCACATACAGCATACCGCCTCACCTCCTATGTTGTTGCCGGAGTAGGGCTGTCTGTCCGGTTCTGTGCATCCTTCAGCTCATCTATCAGCTTGTAGAGCAGAGGTAAGTCCTTAATCTTGCTTATATCTACAGTGAAGCTAATCTGATGGATGGTGGTGCCGCCTTCTTTGCCCCATCTCTCTGATGTGTATGTCTCTTTTGTGGTTGTTGTCTTGCTTTCCTTTTCCTTTCGTACTGATGCAGCCTTTGAGGTCAAAGCACTTGTGATGTTTGCCCCGGTCTGCTGTACTGTATCACCGCTTTCTTCGTTCTCTCCTTTGACTACGCCTTTGACAATCTCTGTCATCTGCTTCCACAGTTCGGATAATGGAAGCACCGCTTCAGCTCCGGCTTCTCCTCCTCCTAAGAGGTTCCCTCCCATTGCTCCAAAGATGGTTGCTCCGTTCAGGATACCGCCTTCCTTGTACCATTGGATGGAGAAGGATGGCAATGAACCTTTTCCGCCGATACCATAAGGTGCCTGTCCACCATTTACACTAATATGTGGCAGCTTCAAGTCCGGAAGCTTCCATGAGAAATTGAAAACTCCTTTGATTTTCTCAATCGTACTGGACACTACAGACCTTGCCGCTTCAAGTTTTGATGAGAAGGCTGACTTGATACTGTCAAGAACTGAAGAGACCGTATCCTTTGCCGCCTGTATCTTATTGCTTATAGTAGAGCGTATACTCTCAAGCTTCCCACCTGTCAGATTGTTTATCACGGAGTATGCTGTACTGAAGGTACCCTGTACTCCTGTCATTGTTGCTGCTACAATTCCCTTTATGCCTCCGCCGCTTGACTGATATGCAGCCTGCATATTGGAGAGCTGTGTGCTTGCATAGTTCTTAGCTGCTGACATTCCGGATGATACTGCATTTGCCACACCGGACATCTTCTCACTGAATTGGTTCTTGATGTTTGTGAGCTTTCCGCCCGTCAGGTTATCAATGAATGTGAAGCCTGCTGTGTAGTATCCCTTCACGCCTTCTACAGCCGCCGCTGCTACGCCCTTGATGCCGCCGCCATGTTCTTCATAGGCTGCCTTCATATTGCCAAGCTTTTCCTTCACGGTGTCGGATGCAGCTCCTAAGATATTTCCAAAGAAGCCCTTCACCGCTTCAAGCCCGTTTTTGATGGTGTCCTTCATCTTCGTTATGGTCTCGGTTGCATCTATGCCGATTGCCGACAATGCACCACCAACCACATCCAAAAATCCGGATGCAAACCCACCAAGGAATGAGAGGATGGCATCAAAGCAGTTGAAAAAGAAGTCCTTCAGGTCTCCGACTGCTGCGGATGCAAAGTCAAGAGCTCCCGAAAAATCGCCCTTGAATAGTGAGACAATCATGTTCACCACATTGGTAACAAAGCTCACCAAACTTGAGAGGGCATTGGTCAACGGGGTCAGTGCGGATATAATTCCCTGAATACAACCAACGAAATGACCAAGTGCTACCGTCAGGACTGCACCTAAGACAGCACCTAGTACCTCAAGGATTGGCTGCACCGCCTGATACAGCTCCATGAACTTCTGACCTAGATTTTGTAGGGCAGGCTTCAATGTCTGCCATGCCTGCATGAAGGATGATTTCACCTGTTCAAATAGTCCAATCCAAAAGCCACGGAAGGCTTCTGACTTATTCCATAGGACTACAAAGGCGGCTACTAGAGCCACTATTCCGGCTATCACCCACGTTATAGGGGAAGCAAGGAAGGCTGTATTCATTCCCAAGGTTGCGGTCTTCACAAGCCCTATAGCGTTCTTTGCTGACAGGAAAAGCTTTCCAAGGCTTCCTATCACACCCATCACGCTTCCTGCTATCACAAGGAATACTCCAAGCTTCAGGGCTATGTTCATAATGCTCTGAACCGTTTCCTGATTGTTGCTTATCCACTTGGAACCCTTCTGTATCAGTCCGCTCACTTTGTCCATGGTATTGTTGACTGCCGGAAGTAGTCCATTTCCAAGTTCCTCCACATTGTTGTGTATCTGCTGCTTCAGCACTTGGAACTTCTGCTCCGGTGTGTTGTTGATGGCTTCCGCCATCTCCTCCGTCACAGATATTCCGTTTTTCATGCTTCCCTGCAAGTCCTGTATTCCACCGTCAAGGGTCTCAACATTGTTGTATAAAAGGTCTATAAGGGCAACCGCCTCATCCGTTCCAAAGGCTTCCTTCAGTTCCCTCTTCTCTACTGCATCAATGGTCTCCCCATATTTACCCTTCAGCTCTGTCAGGATGTCCGGCATTGATAGTAGCTGATTGTTGGTATCAAGGAAGGTCAGCCCCAACTTCTCTCCGGCACTGGATGCCTGATTGAGGAAGGACTTATACTTTGTTGCTGCTTCAGAACCGGACATTGTAGTCTGAAGCTGTCCCATTATGGCAAGCTGTTCTTCAAGTGGGACATTGGCATTTGTAGCTGTGGCTCCAAGTGCCGATATCGCACTTGCCATCTCGGAGCCGGATGTCTTGTAGTTCTTAACTGCTGTTGCAATTCCGGCAGAGAACATCTCACCAAACTCAAGGTCAGACATATCATCATAAAAGCCTTTATAGATACCGTAACCTGTGGCAAACAGTGAGCCCATCTCTTCCGTTGTTGATTTTGTGGCTTTACCCGTCAGGGCTGCCAGTTGTGTGAACTGTGCCACGCCCTCATCCGTCAAGGATGCTATACCTGATTTAATATCGTAGGATGCTGTGATGAAGTCCGCTTTGCTTGTTCCTGCCCATGTATCAGAGAAGCTCTTTGCCGCATCCTCCACCGCCTTCAGGTCTTTCACTCCCAAAGAGGAAAGCTCTCCTAGTGCGTTTTGTGTGTCAAAGGTGGCTGTTACTGTCTTCATGGCAAGCCCGGTGATGGTTCCGCCTATTCCTGCCATGGCTGCTCCTGCCTTCTGCATGGTTCCAAAGGCAGAGTTGAGCTTGCTGACACTTCCGGATACGCTGCTTTGCACACCGTTCATCTGACTGGAAAGATTATCAACCAAGTTCAGGATGACAGACAATTTGTATACTGACTCCATACCCATGCAACCACCTCCCTGTTGCTTTTTACTTAAAATGTGATATACTATTCCTTACAAGACCATAGAGGTGTATCATCAAGTCCCACAGTTTCCGGCTGTGGGGCTTTTTTATTCGTCATTATCAAAATTGTCTGCTATTCCTTTGGCTACGCCTGTCTCAATATCTTCAATTCTCATTTCCCTTGCACAGTCCGCTTGCCCGTACAATTCAAAGAACTCTTCAAAAGTCAGGTCTTCAAAGCTTTCCGGAAGCAGTTCCTTGGGAAGATAGGTATATATGACCATCTTCCCATAGCTCACAAAACTGCTCTTGAACCGCTCCTTGGCATCCTCTACAGCTTTTTTACTGATGTCGTATCTGCCAGTCCAAGCATACGGAGAAGCTTATCTGCAAGGCTGATAGTGATAGCCGGATACTCCTCCACAGTCTCCTTGAGCATGTCTCTCTGCTCATCAATGATATTGTCAAAAGCAAAGCTCTTAGATGCTTTTGTCACAGAGTTAGACATAGTCTTCACATATCTGTCATAGGATGCTGCTTTCGGTTTCTTGAAGAGGAATGTGAACTCATCCTCTGTCTCATCATCCACCTGTACCGTTGTAACTACCGTGTAGACCTTCTCCTCTGAAGCTGCATACTTTTTCTTCAGAGCCTCAACATCTACCTTCTTATCCGCTTCAGCAGCCTTTCCTGCATTAATGAGCTGCTCTTCTCTTGTTTCGTTCATGGTTTATACCTCCGTTTTTGTCATTTATTTTGTTATTAGTTACGCATCAAGACCATTGATTTTGATGCCGCCCATGGCGATACCATCAAGGTCTACCTTCATGGACTTATCTCCCTGTGCCGCCTTGAAGCTACGCTTCGACAGCACAATGTTGGTCAGTACATCCGTACAGGTTGAAGCTCCTTCGTCTGCATAGTTCACTACAATCTTCGGGATAACATACTTGTAGAAGTTCTTATATCCCTTGGACTGGATGACCCTGCACATCTCATTGAAGTCCTCACGGAGCAAGGAAAGCTTGACGGAGTTTTTCTGATTTCCGGTACCATAACCTCTAATCTTTCCGCCCCTGCCATAGATAGGCTCACTCTCCTGCTCATCGTCATAGGAGATTTCCATGGGTTCCATGTTTTCCATGCCGGAAGCTGTGATTGTCACGCTTGACCAGTCATAGACTTTTCCGTTGATTAACTGCTTATTTGCCATCTGTATCTACCTCCTTCCTAAGATGCTGCATAAGGGTTCTCTACTGCAAAGGTGATGTTCATCTCCCTCACATGTCCCATAGGTACATAAGTGATATTGATGTCAAGCTTCTCATCCACAAGGATGTTGAGGTTCTCCGTGTCAATGGTCACGCTTCCGGAGCTGATGACTTTATCACGGACTGCATCTTCCACAGGTGTATTGAGCTGCTCCTGAATGTTTGTGATGCTTGTCTCAATATCTCCGGGGTCAACCTCCACCTGAAGCTCATCAAGTGCCTTTGCCCTGACAGCCTTGACAAGTCTGTTCGACACCCTGACATCTTCAGCATAGGAGTAGTCACTACCTTCAGGTGACATCATATTTGCAGAGGTCACATAGTAGTCTTCCTTGCCAATGTACTGCCTGATGGTCACATACTTTGCCTTGTCCAAGGTCTCAATATAGTCCTCAATTCCTTCAGGAAGGAGCTTGAGAAGCTTTGCTTCAGAGATAGGGAAGCTCTTCACCTCTCCAATGCTCTGTGACTCTTTGGCTCTTCCATAGAGTCCGGTCACAATTCCTGCATTGTTGATGTCCTGAACCCTTCCATCCATTCTCTGATAACGGGAATTGCTACATACAACCTGCATGTAGATATTGTTGATGCCCTTCCGTTCCTCAAGCATTGCGTTCACATAATCCTCAAGGCTCTCATCTGCCTTCTTTCCTCTTGCCTCACAGACAAAGAACAGAGGTCTCTTGTACTTAGTCAGGAAGTCATTGGCAATCGTACACAGAGAAGCCCACAAAGCCTTGGATGATACTCCAACGATATGAACAAACTCAAACATAAGAGGGCTGTTGATGAGGCTCTCAACCGCACTGATTACTGACTCATTGCTCATAGCCGGTGATGTGGTGGAGAATGTGAAACGGTCTCCCTCCATAAAGCTGTCACCGCCTTCTGCATCCGTGAACTTTGCAATCAGTCCGGTAGTTGCCAGTTCTGCCTCTCCGGTGATAGGTATTGTCATTTCCTCTGTGAAGGTATTTCCTCCATCCAATGAGTATCTGAAGCTTCCCTCATTGCACTCTCCGGCATCCATTACCTCAACCACAATGTCATAGGCATTGTTAGGGCTTCCCTTTACCTCAAAGGTACCGTATCCCTTTTTGTCTTCCGTGATTTTTCCAATGGTTCCGGCTGTCCCTGCTTTCACCGGGATGCAATAGATTGAGGATGCTCCCCACTCAACCGCATCAATGCAGGCATCAGCAAGAGGTGTGTTGCCAACCTTCTCCTTGATTTTCTTGGCGTTCATTGTGCCACTAATCAGGATAGGTGACTTGCTTTCCACATTGGAAATGCCGATTTTGATTGATGTCCCGGTACCCGTGGAGCTGCTTCTCCCAAGGTTCCCGTCTTCGACTTTTACATTTACATCTCCAAACATTATCCCTTTGCCTCCTTGTCTTTCTTACTCCCGTCAACCGGGGCTTTCCGGAAGGCTTCACAGGCTTCTTTGAACTCTTTCTCTTCCACCTGTCTTCCACTCTTCCATCCGTTTGCTGCCTTCGTTCCTTCAAACACCGCATCAGATACACCAAGTTTCTGCTTGAGTTCCTCAATGCTCATTAAGGATGCAGCCTGTTTTGTTTCTGCCATGATTATTCCTCCTTATCCGACAGAGCCAATGTCCATTGGCTTAATGTCTCTATCTTGATAGATACCGCCTTCAAAAGTGATGTCGAACTGTACCGCTACTTTCGCCTTCAGGATACTGTCACCCTCTTCTACCCAGTCCGCTTCACCTACCACGATATTCACCCAGTTACCATCCACATCAATTCCCTTCTTCAGGTTCCGGAGAAAGTTCTCAAGTATTTCCTCCACCTTCTCCTCTGATGTGTCCGCTATCACTACATGGAGTGATGTGCTCCTGTCCCACAGCTTCACTCTACGCTTCCGCTGCCCCTCTTGGTCTATGTATGTTTTTTTTGAGCCGGAGCGTGCGAATGTCTCACCGTTTCGCAATACTGCACCAACGTGGACTTCGTTTCCTGCCTTCAGCTTTTTCATATTGGTGTAGACCTGACTCTTGATGCCGGAGCTCTTCAGCGTTTCAATTAAGTAGTTCCTTTCCTTTACCATGTCCTACTCCTCAAAAATTTCCTCCAAGGTGTCCTTGATGTCCTGCTCATCCTCTTCACTGATACCCAAGAACGGTCTTGGTGGTATGCTTACTTTGACAGAGGCTACTCTCTTCCACTGTCCACCAATCTTGAATGTGAGGTACTTCTTATTTTTTGCTCTTATTGTCCGCTCATCGCCAAATTGGTGTGTTGCAGCCCTGATGTCATTGGTACCTACTGCAAGTCCACTGTCACTCACTTCTGACCGGATGCTTGTTTTGAGCTGTGTGGTCTTGGTGAGCGTCTTGCCGCCTTCCTCCTGTGCCCGGATGGATGGCTTCCAACTTTTACCTTCCGGAGTCTTCTCCTCCGTGAAGCGTTCCACTGTGGAAGTCCTTAGTCCTTCCGCTATGGAGTTCATAACCCCACGGGTCTCAAGGTGGCTCAATCGGTTCAGGCGTTGGAGCAGCTCATCAGTATCTCCGGACATCTCTGCCCTGATTGATGACATCCCATCACCATCCTCTCATGCTGTCCCTTGAGAACACCCTGCCTGAAGACTTCATTTTGAAGCCATTGGCTGCTTCGCTGCTTCCTCCTTTTTCCTCAACGCCTATGCTTATGATGCCTTTTGCCACATCAAGCAGAAACTTGATGGCTGCGTTATATCGGTTCAGGAAGGTCTTCTCCCGGTCACTTTCATCTATACCTGTCCTTGATACAAGGTTGTATACAGATATGTCCTTTGCAAATTTATTGATGACCTGTGGTGTCTTTGTGAAGGGAACCCTGTACCGTTTGGCAAGGTACCCGTCAATCTCGGCACAAGCATCAGATATAGCATCTTCACAGAGTTTTGCAATCTTAGCTTCACGCTCCTGCTTATCCTCTATGTACTCATCTCCAATGATGACATTCTTCATGTCATCCTTAATCATTTCAAGAACCTCTTCCACGGTACAGTACATTCCAATCACCTATTCCTTATCCCTGTGCCTGTGCCCCTACTTCTCCGGTAGAGCCATACGCCATCTGCCAAAAACCATATCCTGCATTGCTTCTTCCATCAGCTCCATACAGGTACTCATCCAACATGAAGACATTCTCATCAGTGTCTCTTGTTAAGGATGTGAACTTGATTTTCTTTCTAAGCTGATAGATGAAAGGCTTCAGGAAGCGGTTGGTGCAAAGAAGGAACCAATACTCCGGATGCTCTGCAAGGGCAGGCTCTACATGGAGCTTTGCTGTTCCCTTCAGCACGTTTGTGGTACCGTCAATCTGGTCTGCTTCCAAGATGAGCCTTGCTGTCTCCTCCAATGCCGGAGGTACCACCAAAAGGTCAGGCACAAGCTTCAGGCTCTTGCCCTTATCTCCCTTGATGCTCATAATGGAGCTTCTTGCTTCCATGTAGGACTCCCTTGACAGCTTCTTATCACTTCTGTTGCTGTAGGTCACATTGCCTACCTTGTGGGCTGTATTAAAGAATGAAAGCCCGTCATAGCACTTCTCATTGAAGCCGCTCATCATAGCACCAAAGACAAGCTCATCCGGCTGCAATGCAGCAGCTTCTCCCATGTTGGAGAAGAGAGGAGTATACACTCCATACTTGTCATCCTCAATGTCATCTCTCGGTACACCAATGGTCATCTCAAACTTTTTGTTCTTGATGAGGTAGTCATAAGCAGCAAGAGCCTGTACTTCTCTCTCACCAATCCACTCTCTCATGCCCGGCATCTGACCAAGCCACTTGTAATCCTGCTCTCCTGTGGTGCTCGGTACCACAGTTGCAACCTTCTGATAATTGGACTGTGTGGTATCAAAGCTCTTGTTGAAAGCTGTTGAGTATCCCACTGTAAGTCCGTGTAAATTTGCCTGATTAACAATCATGTTTCATGTCCTCCTTATACCTGTGTCATGTCTACGGCAACGCCATCATCATCTACCTCTAAAATGATGCCTGCTACACTTGAGCCATCCGCTGTGATGGTCACTGTCTTCTCATCCTTGATGTAGCACTTCTTCAGGATGTCAGTCTCTTTGATGGTTCCATCATTCTCCCATACGAATGTCCCACGCTTCACACTGACAGTCTGCTCACCATCTGCCCCGTTGCGGTTGTCACAATATCTCTGCACACATCCGGCAATCAGGAGCCCGGCGGAAGCAGTTGCCTCTACTGCATAACCATCTGAATTGATGGCTGCCATTGTTGCCTCTGTCAGTTCTGCTCCTCCCTTGACAGGGATGTTGAGCATCCGGTTCCCGGTTCTCTCGTTTCCTGCTCTGTTCATCTCTTAGTCCTCCTTCTTGTTGTACTTCTTAACATCCTCCATGGATACTCCCATGTTCTTGAGGATGGCTACATCCACCTCATCAGAGTTGGAAGCTGCCGGAGCATCCTTCAGGTCAAGCTTGCCCTGCGGAACTACTACAGGAGCCTTGTCCACAAAGCCCTTGAAGCCTTCCATATCCTTCAGGGCGTATGACTTAGCCCATTCAGACTGTGCGGCTGTGATTTTTCCTGCCTTCAATGCCTTCTGAACCTCCTCATCTGCATCTCTTTCAGCCATACGCTGCTTGAGTGCAAGGAGTTCAGCCTGTGTATCCGGTGCTCCTGCCTTCAGAGCCATGATGGAAGCTGCCACATCCTCGGTCTTGGCATCCGCCTTCAGTCCAAGCATGGAAAGGATGGTGCTGTTTGCCACCATGTCAGCCCCTTCAGGCTTCGGTTCACCATCTCCCGGCTTCCCATCTCCTTCACCCGGCTTCTTTCCATCCATTTCTTTGAGCTTCTCTGCTGCTTTTACAGCATCCTCAACTGCTTTCTTGATTTCCTCTTCCGTTGCGGTCTCCGGAAGTCCTAATGCCTTTGCAAGTTCCTTTAAGTCCATGATATTTCCTCCTTCTGAAATGTCCTCTATATCAAGGGAGTTCACTAATGCAAACATCCCATCAATAGCAGGTGTGTTTGTAAGTGCAACAGAGTGTATTGCTGTTGCCTTTTGGTCTCTTTTTCGCACCAATACCACCGGGGAGAGGTATCTGTACTCCTTATTCTTCAGGTACTCGGCTGCTTTTGGTGTCCATTCCACCTTTGCAATGATGGCATCTTCACCTTTGTAGAGGTCTTTTATCCATCCGCCTGCCGGAGCCTGCACATCTGACAGTGTTTGGTGCTCATAATCAATGACAAGGTCAAGCTTTCTGTCCTTGAACTGTTTCCGGATGAGCTCAAAGCTCTCATCATCCACATTGAAGTCCCCCTTTTGGGAATGTACTCTTCCAAGGGGAAGTATTTTGATTTCTGTAGGCACACCGGAGAGCTCCACGCCCTGTCCGGCACATGCAATCAGCTTTGCCATATCCGCTCACCTCTTTCCTTTGCTTTCTGATAGCGTTATAACGCGTTATAACGCCCCTTAGAGCTTCTCAATGTAAATATCCTTAGATTTACCTATCCGAACACTCACAGCCTCTTAAAAAGGCTCTCATTTTGTTTCACCATCTTCCGGCTGTTTTCTCTCCCTAAACATCTTCCTAAGCTCCGGAGATATATTGGTCATGTCCGGCTTCCATACGGTCTTTGCCGGGTTATTGGAGAAGCCCTTGTCAGGAAACTTTGTGAGTATCTCTCCGGTGGAGTAGTCCACATCATACGGTGCCTCTGTTTCAACATGCAATCCCATCCTTTCAACCTGTTTTTTTGACAAGCTCACCACCATGCAGCGGCACCGGAACCCGTTGGGTGGGTACCATACATCCCATATAGGGTCATCTGCCCGGTACACTCTTCCTTCCATGACTGCATGTGACTCTCTCACATGTCCGTCTCCGGCTGTCCGGTATCTCCAATATGGTCTTAGCTTCATTGTGGTCTCATCTGTCATGCTCTTATAGTGTCCTGCATTGAGGGCGGTCTGCATGTTAGTCCTGAAGATGTTGTCACACTTCCAAGGATTGATGCCCTCATATCCATGCTCCTCAAGGAACCTGTTCATATCTTCCAGGAACTGCTCCTTGGTGGTTCCTTCTTCTGCTGCTTTTGTCAAGCAGTCAAGAAACTCCTGAAGGACTTCAAGACTTGTATATCCTGACACCGTGAAAGCCTTTGCCCGGCTCTCATCAGACAGCATCTTATACTCTTCACTTGTCAGTGTTCTCTTCCCCTTCAGGAACGCCACCGCCTCCTTGAAGACAAAGTCCTTTGTCAGTCCATACAATACATCCATTAGTCCATTGACCTCCCTATCAGGTGTGACAGATAGATGCCCTGCTGTATCAGGTCTTCAAGCTCCGGGCTCTCCATATCCTGATACAACTCACGGAGCTTCTTTTCATCCTTCAGAACCTTTTGCAGCTCATCCATGTCCTCCGCTTTGTCAATCATTTTGAAAATAGGCTTCATCATCTCCCGGAAGATGTCCTCTGATTGCTTATTAGCAATGGAGACGATTGTGTCCACCTGTCTCTGTTCTGCCTGTCCCTCTTCCTGCTTCAGCTTCAGCTCCTCCGTTGTTTCCATTGGTTGCTGCTGTGCTGTCATCATTCCTGCCTGCGGCGGCTTCAGGACTTCCTCACCATTTTCCGGCTTCGGTATGTTGAATTTCTTGTATATGTGGCTCTTTGGTATCTCAAGCCCCATATCACAGGCAAGTGTCTTGTATATTTCAACTACTTCCTTCTGGTCTTCCACCTCATGGCAGTCAAAGCCAAAGAATGGTATGTTTGCTTCACTTCCATAGTTGAACTCTACAAGCGGTCTGATAATGTCCCGGCGGATTGTCACAGCTAATGACTTTGCATCAGCTACAGTCAGGTCATGCCTGACCTCGTTATGGGTCTTTGACTGTGCATAAGAGCCTCCGCCACTGTCTGATGTGAGTGTCTGTCCAAGGATTGCCTTGCTTATCTGCTCATCACAGTACCGGGCAAGCTTCTCATATATCTCTACGCTTGTGGTCTTCTGTGACTCAATGAACTCTATCATTGTGGAGCTCGGCACAATCCCGGCTGCATCCGTTCCAAGACTGATGATGGCTTCCATGAGCTGCTTCTTGTCACTCTCTGATGCAGAAGCATCATACTTACCAAGACGGAGCGGCATACCGAACACTTCACAGAAGCTCACCCAATCCTTGATGTCATAGTTCTTGAACAGGTACATCCATGAGACAACCCTCATAATTCCTGCCCGGCTTGCGTGTCCTGACTTCGCCTTGTACTTATGTACTACGAACTTATTCTCCGGAAGCTCCACACCGGAAGGATACTCTCTTGTGCATACCTTCAGCTCATCCGTGGTACTATCCCACACAAGCTTTTTAGGATGCACATACTCAATATCCTCAATGACATTCCTTCCATCCTCTACTGTCCATGCAAGCTCCATGATGCTGATACCCTTTCCAATGGCATCCAACATATCAATGAGCACTTCATCAAAGTTCTCAATTCCCTTGAGCTGCTCATCTATGAAGTCCGCTATCTCCTTGTCAATCTCATCTTCAGAGAATGGCTGCACTTCCCAATCAAGACCCGTCACAGCAAGCTTTCTTGTCTGCATCTGTGAGAAGAGGTGTGTATCCTTTTCCTCCATCTCCTCAAAGAGCTCCATCTGTGCCCTGACATTCCCTTCATCAGCTTCCCGGAAGATACGGGCAAGCCTACGTGGTGTCAGTCCGTTGGATGGATAATCAGAGAACTTGTCATTGACATCCCCAACCGCCACTCTTGCGGTCACGGGTCTTTTTGTTCCTGTATCTACATCCGGATTGAATGGTACTCCTCCGCCCCGGTTCCTTTTCTTTCTTTTTGCCATGCTGTATCACACCTCCTAGTAGGCACCTTTACCCATCCGGAAACGTCTCCGGAGGACTGTCTTGTAATTTGCTTTTGATGCTACCGCCTTGACTGTCTGTGCAAGCTGCACCGCCATCTGAAGACCATCAGGAGCATCATCATTTTTTCCCATAGGGAACTCCTGAAGCTGTTTCAGGAGCGTCTTGTGCTCCCGGTTGAATTTCAGGTACTTGTTCTTGATGACAGGCTGCAATGACTCAATACGGAGTACCTTGTTGACCGTTGACTGTATCTCCTCTATCGGGATATACTCTCCTTCCTCGGCTGACTTTGCAGCCATGACCTCCTTGAAAAAGTATTGGAACTGGACAACTTCCACACCAAACTTGTAGAAGCCCTTCTTGCAGTCCCTCTTCAGTCTCCGGTTCATCTCAAACACATCCTCAATGATGACATCCGGCTTCCTTTTCTCTACGGAGGCATCCACCACATACATGTACCCGGTCTTGGTAGACAGGGCAAGGTTGATGATGGAGCTTGTATCTGACTTCTTATTCTTTCCAAGTGACGGGTCATTTGCACCTACAAAGACGAACTCCGGACTTGAGAAGTCCATGAGCTCCGGTTCGTAATAATCGAACCATTCAGGATTGAATGTTGCACTCTCCGGGTCAATCGGGTCATTCTGAAGCTCTGAATTGAAGGATGCTGTACCTTCGGATACCTTAATCTCCATCAGGTCATAGTAGGACAGCTTCTCTTCCCAAAGGACTTCAGCTCCAAGGAGCATCTTTTCCTCATGGGCTTCATAGAAAGTCCTTGCATCCTCCTCATGGTTCTCATTGAAGAGGTTGGTATATATGCTTTCCCACTCATCCCACAGCTTTGTATTGACCGCCTCTGATATGACTGCCCTGTACTTCTTTGTCTTATATCTTGGGTTCTGAAGCACATTGTTGAGCAGGGAGTCATAGTGGAGTATGGTACCTATATACATGATGTCTGTGTAGGTATCCCCTGCCTTTGATACTGCTTTGTCAAACCAATTCTTCAGCTTACGCCTCTGCTCCGGTGTGTTGACATTCTCATCATTCTCAATATCATCCAGTACAATGAGGTCAGGTCTCCAGTTCCGGTGTCTTCTACCTCTGACTTTCTTCCCGGAGCCTATTGCCTCCGCCTTGATGTCTGTCTTGGTCAGTATCACTCCGGTTCTCCACGCCTTGTCTCCCTTCAGAGAGCCAAAGTCCATGATGATATTTGCATTGTCCTCAAGTTCTGTCTTGATGTCATCAAGAAAGCCTTCCGCCTGTTCTGAAGAGTCAGACAGGATGAGGATGTAATGCTTGTATGCGTACAGGATGGCATGGAGACTGTCTTTGAATGTGAAGTTGGTTGATTTTGCATGACCACGGGGAGCTGCCACTACCTGACGGGAGCCCTTCAGTCTTGATATGACCTTTGCTTCCTTCAGAGGGTTTCTTCCTTTCATTACTCCCCGGCTCCATATCTCATCAAGCTCCTCATGGAAGTGTGGTGACTTCCGGATGAAGTAGTGTGGAAGATACGCCCTTCCAAAGTAGGACATGTCAAAGGCAGCAAGTTCTTTTCTAAGTCCATGCTCTCCCATGAGTTCCTCCCCGGACAGATACCTCTCATTCAGTTTTCTTCTTTCCTCCTGATGGTCTGACCCACGGAGTACATATTCCTCAAAGAGCTTGGTCTGATACTCCTCATTGTTCTTGATTTCTATATCTTCCTCTTCCTCAAGCTCCCTCATCCAGTTGTCAATATCAATCATCTTCCATCATCCGCTCCTTTGCTTTTGCCAGTATCTCCTTGAGCTGTGCTGCTGACTTCTCATCCTGCTTGATGACCTTCAGCATCTCGGACTCCATTTCACGGAAAGCAATGTCAGCCTTCCTTCTCATGTCCTGCTTCACCCTGTCCTTATATACCTTTGTCCGGGACAGTGAAGCAATGAGCCTTCCTGCCTTATCAAGTGGCATCTCATTGAACTCTTCCTCTGCGGTTGCCACCTTGTTCAGGAGCCCGTTCATGGTCAGGAGTATGGCAGCTTCCGTGTAGTCCGCTTCCGGGTTCTCCTTCACCACCTGTATCAGCCTGTCAGTCTGTGCCTGTGCTTCAAGAAGCCTCTGCATGGCGTTATTTGTCCGGGTGGCATATCTGCCTACACTGGACTTTGATATGTCATAGCCCTCTCCCTTCAGGAATTGGCTAATATATTCATAGGTATTGGATGTGTCAGCAAGCATCACATCCACTTTCATCCGCAAGTCTTCAGGGAGCTCATCAATCTTTGAGGTTATTCTCTGCTTGGTTCTCTTATCACCCATCAAATATCAACCCCATTGTCTTCAATCGTACCTTCCGCAAGGTCTACGCCTTCCTTGGTGAGCTTGATGACTGCATCATTGGCATAGGCATTGTAGGCTGTGACCTTTTCCTCGGTAAATTCGATGTATCCGGCTCCCTGAAGATAATCAAGATACTTGCTGATGTCCGGGGATATGATGAGCCCGGCTGCTATCATGGCATTGGATAACTGCCTTGTGAGGGCTGTGTTGTTGTATCCCTTCACCAAGCACCGGATGATGTATCCCCTGATTGCCTTGTTCTGCTTGATTTCTGCTTTTTCTAAGTCATTCACGTTGTTCACCTCACTCTTTTCTGTTACTCTGCATTAGGAGCTTGTCAATCTTGCTGTCAATGCTCCTCATTCTGTCCTCCACTCCGTTCATGGAGCGGAAGAAGTCTTCACGGAGTACAAACGTGGTAGCAAAATCACCCTTTATATCATTGAGTTCCTGTTTGATGTTCGCTATATCCCGGTCTGTCTCCTCTTCCAACTTGTCAATTCTCTTATTTACTTTGTCATCATTCTCTTTAATCTGCTTTTTTATCTCCTCTGTGCTGCTCTTGAGGTTGTTGAACCACCCTTTGATGAAGAAGGTTATCACTCCAAGTCCAAGAGTGATAACCCCTGCCATCACATCAGAGAACGTGATAACATAATCCATAGGCTACTTCTTTCTGATGAGCTTTTCTGCAAGCTCTGTGACCCTTTCCCATCCATCCATTGACACCAACGCCACAATGAAGGCAGCAATGAATGATGCAAATACCATGAACCACTCAATGGCTACCCCATAATATGCCGCAAGTCCCAACAGGCAGACCGGGCAGAGGATGAGGGACAGGATGATGACTGTCAGGGCTGTAGGCACCTTCTTGTCAAACCATGTCCACTTTTTGAGTGCCTCCGTAATGATGGAGACGATAAACGCCATCACACCGATAAAGAGGACAATCTGTGATACATCCACTGTAAAATTCGTCATACAAATTACTCCTTTTCTGTCATTTTTTTTGAGAATAATGTACAAAACAATAAGAGCATGTACTAAGTACATGCTCTTATCTTATACTCATTATGAAAGACTCTTTAGGGGAAACATTTTCGGAAAATCAATCATCATTATTCATGTCAAAAATGCTCATCTGTCCTATCATTGGCTCATCCTTCAGTATGTTTCCTATCTGCTTGGTTGTCAGATTATACTTCTCTGCAAGCTCCTTTGAGTTGTATCCGTTCCACTCTTTCTTGATACGCCTGTTTCTTGCCGGAGCTATGATGTTCTCTGTCTTTGGAAAGTAGAGCTCATCTCCTTTGGCATACTCACTAAGCTCAATGAACTTCTCAATCCCTATGATGTCCACCACAGGGCGGTAGCTCTCTGAAATATCCTCCAACGTGGTCTCTTCAATGAGGGCTCTTGTTAGTTCATCTGCTACCATTATAGCCTCCTTCCTACTATTATGAGGCTTTCTTGGTGTATGAGAGGCTTATCCATCCGGCTCCGGACTTCAATCTGCCCCATCCATTCTTTTCCTCCACAATAGTGTACTTGTTCTTCTTTCCTGCCACTTCACGGATGGCTCCTACTACACTGTATCCTGTTCCTGCACCGGAGCGGATGTTCAGTACATCACATGTGGTTGTGATGAGATACGGTGTGAATGTTGTGCCTGTGGATGCAGCTACCTTCTTGGTGTATGAGAGGCTTATCCATCCGGCTCCGGACTTCAATCTGCCCCATCCGTTCTTTTCCTCCACAATGGTGTACTTGTTCTTCTTTCCTGCCACTTCACGGATAGCTCCTACCACCTTGTTATCCGTTCCTGCACCGGAGCGGATGTTCAGCACATCACATGTGGTTGTGATGAGATACTCCTTGAAGTCATCATCCTTCTTGGTCTCATCCGGCTTCGGACTTCCATCTCCTGCCTGACTGCTTCCGGTTTCCTTAATTGCATCCAGTATCTTCAGTATCTTTTCACCATATCCAGCTCCTGCCGCCCATCCTTTGCTCTTCGGGTTCTCCTGTATTCCAAGATACTCCACATAAGGAGCACATCCACGGGATACAAGGTCAAAGCGTGGGTCAACACATTCCTGCTTCAGCTTCGTTGTATTGGCGTATGCCTTGAGGTGTTGTATCTGTGCCCGGATGCCAAGCTGTGGCGTTTTGAAACTGTTTCCTGTCTCTCCGTTCTGTGTCACTCCCATACCACAGAAATTATTCTGTGAGAGCTCCACAGCACTTCCGGAGAAGGTGAAGTTGCCTGTCTCAAGACAGCTCTGTGCAAATGCAATGTCACCACGGATATTCTCCGCTTCACCTTCAGACAGATACAGAGGTATCATATCAAGTACGCTCTGTGCAACGCTGCCATTCTTTGCCTTGATGTATGCTGTCATCTGCTCCGCTGTAGCTTCAGATTTTCCGGTTATCTTGGTCATGCTGTCCTTCTGCTCTGTCCTTCCTGAAATAGCGTTCTTGAAGGCATCCCATGTGTGCTTTGTCGAATTATACACATACGGATTAGGACATATCTTTCCGGTCACATCATGGTGACGGATAACATTGGAAGCAGGAACTCCATACTTCTGCATCAGGTACTTAGTCAGTTCAATGGCAGCATTGACAGTTGCCTCTTCAAAGTACCAATCCTTACTTTCCGCTGACTGACTTCCTTTGTTGCGGACACACATCTCAATGCCTATAGAGTTGCTATTCCTGCACTCTGCATGTTTATAGCTGCTTGCTCCACAGTGCCATGCAATGTCCTCATCCTCAACACTCTGCCATACCTCTCCATTAAAGCCTACAAAGTAGTGTGCTGATGCTCCAAGATACTTACTTGCATAATACTTACAATTTGCCTCTGCTCCTCCAAGAGCCCCTACATAATGGATAACAATGTACTTGATACGCCCTGCGTTATCCTTATTTGTGAAATTGTACGGGGTCAGGAGCTTCTCAATCTTTGGTGCTGCCATTCCTACACACTCTCCTCTCCAAAAAATCCCATGCTGTCAGGGTCTAAACTGTTGCGGAACTCTTTGAGTTCCTCTTCCGTCATGTTGCTCACTTTCTCCTGAAGCTCTGCTCTCTGCTCCGGAGTCATGTCCTTGGTGTATTCACTAAGGATGTCCTTGCTCTGTTCTGCCATGATTATTCCTCCTTTTCCGTGTCATCATAGTCTAATGTGATGGATGTCTTGATCTCCACAAAGATGCTCTTCCGGATGCCCTCAATGGTGGCATCAATCATCTCTTCCGGAAGAAAAGCTTTGATGAGTTCCCCGTTCTTGATACGGTAGATGTACCACAGCTCCACATCAAAGTCCGGAACTGTTTCCCCTTCAGGAACCAATACAGAGATGAGAGTCTCCTTGTCCTTCTCAAACTCTCCCTTCAGTTTCTTCAGGAGGAGCTTCTTCTGCTTGTCATCCGGCTTGATGCTCATTTCATCAAGGAACTCCTCAAGTGTGGTCTCAAAGGTGTAGTCACCTGTGAAGATTGCCTTCATAGCCTTCTCAAATTTGCTGTCAAATTTGTAGGTTGTCTTGGTCTCCTCTTTGACCTTCATCTTGTATACTCCCTCACCCACAAACTCCTTCAGCTTGTCCGGGTTCAGGATGTCAAGGCTCATGCTGTCTGTGATGGCAGCACTACCCTCATCACCGTAAAACTTCACATACTTCACATTGTGGTCTTCCATGATAGCCAATCCTCTAGCCTGAAGCTCCGCCTTGTAGCTGTTCATCATAGCCCGGCTCTTCTTCTGTTCACGGTCAAGCCACACACATGCTCCAATGAGCTGTTCATTGGTCATGCTCTTCACTGTCTGCTGTTCCATTACTGTCCTCCTCCTAACTTCTCAAATGCTTTTGTTGCACAGGCTTCACAGATACCCTTACCATGAAACTCATGCACACCTTCGGTAGTTCCACAGAAATTACAGCGGAGATTGTATGGAGAAATGATGATTTTCCCACCGCTCTGCTCTACTACCATAGGGTCTTTTGGCTCAATGCCAAGTTCTCTCCTCATTGCCACCGGGATACTGATAGACCCGTGACTTGTCAGCTTCTTATATTGTGCGTTCATGTCTGCTCCTTTCTAGGCATCCAAGATGTCCTTGATATAGTTGTACTGGTCAACCAACTTGTACTCATGCTCACCCTTTTCCCTGACCTCTTCAGAGAACTCACGGAGCCTGATGGCAAGCTTCAGAACTTTGGCAGCTCCTACAGCCTCAAGTGAGGCTCTTGAGCTCATCCCTTCTCTCTGACAAAGCATGTAGGAGATGGCATCCATGAGGTAATGCTCCCATATAAAGCAGTCACTACTTCTGCCATTCCACTCTTCCCTTGCTTCATCAATGAACTTCTTCCGGTTCAGCTTCGGCTTATCCGGAGGAAGCACTCCTTTGTCCTGCATCCTCTTCTTGAACTCTGCCCTTGCCTGCTTCTCCTTATTGGTCAACCGTTTATTCTTCGCCACTATATACCACTCCTTCCTCTTATGAGCTGTCATCCGGGTCAAGTTTTCCTGCCCGGAGCTGTTCCTCTAGCGTTTCCATTGCAGCAAGATGGATGTCAAGCATGTTGTTCTTCACATCATCCATATCCAGTCCACGCTTCAGACCTTCCATGCCAACGAACACCTGAAGGAAGCCTGCTATCTGTGCCAATTCCTCAACACTGATGTCCTGTCCCTCAAAGTTGACCTTGTCATCCCTGACTGTCACTATTAGCTTGCAATCCCTCATCCTGCTCCTCCTTCTCCTTCTGCCGCTTCAACATACTCTTCAGGGCTTCAATGAGCTTTGAGCATTGCTGATAGTTCAGCCACTCAACCGCACTGACACCAAACATCTTCTGACACATTCCATTGACCCTTGCAGGCTTGTCCCATCCAAGCTCCTGCGTGAGCTTGTATATCTTCTTCCGTTGGTTCTCTGTGACTTCACTTCCGCTGTATCGGTTCCTTCCACGCTCTGACTTCTTAGCAGAGTCCTTCATATTACCAAGTACACGGATTACAGTCTGAAGCTCCCTTTTGTTGAGAGCCTTGATACTGTCCTTTCCTGTATGTGCCTGCACAAGAAGATGCAGCTCCTCATCCGTGAGCTTCAGCTCCGGACTCTTGGCAATCCCCCACACCCTCTTGATACTTGGCTGTGATGTATTTCCTGCCATGTCACACCCTCCTTGCTGCCATGCTACGCTCCATGATGCCCTTCTGCTGTGGTTTCAGAAACTCCGGTATCTGAAGCTCCCTGTGGCTCTGCTCCTCAATGGTATCTGCCTGAACGGACACATCCGTGTATCCATAATTCTGAATAGCTGCATATATACCTGACAGTATCTCATGTCCAATCTCTGCCTCATGTTCTCCTCTGATTACAACCTCAAACTTCTTCATGTGTCTTCTCTCCTTCCTACAGCATCATCATGTTGGATGCTTCGCTCACAATCTTCATGGTTATACGGGTCTCACCCTTCTGCTTCAGGATACGGAGCACGTTGTTGAGAGTTCTGTCCAACAGACGGAAGCATCCGCTTTGTGTGTTGGTTGCCCGGCTTATCATCTCACCCATGGCAGCCTCATCCACCTCATATCCTTCAAGGTAGTCAACTACTTCATTCTTGGACAGTCCCTTCAGCTTGTAGTAGAAGTCCATCCTGTTAGCGAACCGGGCAAGATTGCCCTTCAGCTCTGTCTCAAGTCTCGGCTCTCCGGCTATGACAATGCCTACATCAGACTGGTCAAAGATGCCACGGAGTATCTCCATCTTCTTCTGTGTGTATTTGTTGATGAGCTTGTCTGCCTCATCAATGATGAGCAGGAACCCTTCATTGGTATTGAAAAACTCACGGATACGGTTGACTCTGCTCCATATCGTTCCACCGTACCCCTTCGGGAGTCCTATACCGTTCTCAATGGCTTCCACCAAGTCTCTGCAAGCCATTGTGTCATCACACTCAATGTATGCCACCCTTGGAAGCTCTGCATATTTCTTCAGGGCGTGTGTCTTTCCCTGACCGGACTTTCCAACGATTATCCCAAGCCCCATGTACTCCTGACATGCCTGACACACACCAATAGTCTGCACAAAGTCTCTGCTCTCAAAGAACTCCACCTTCTTCTTGAGTTTGCCTGCTCCTGTAGGTACGCTGTTCTCCGGTTCCTGACCTTCAGCAACGCCTCCGGTAGCGGCAAGAAACTCTCTGACCTTCTTCTCAAGCTCTGTAGGGTCACTTGCATACTTCCCATTGAGGTACTGACTAAGTGCTGCTCTTGAGTAGTTCATCTTGAGAGCTGCCTCTGCCTTCGTCATCTTCATCTCCGCCAGTCTCTCATTCATCTGCTCTGCCAATGTCTTCTCTGTTTTGTAGGTATTCAATGCTTCCATGTTTACAACCTTCCTTTCCTTCAACCTTATTTCATATTTTCCAAGTACGCCGCCGCAATCGAAAATGCCAACCACGCCAATTCAACCAATGCTATAACTGCCATAACCACAAGGGCAGCTCCAATCAATATCATCCTGACCATATCATCCTCCTATAGCTCTAAGCTTCTTGAGGGCGTTTTCTGCCTGCCTGCTCATGTATTCGCTGTCCGCTTCAGGCTCTTCTCTCTTCTCGGCTCTGAAGCCCTGCTGATAGGTTCTGTCTGTAGGTATCGTGATGACCTTTGCAGCCTTCTCCTGCTTCTTTCCACCTATCATCAGCTCAATACCACCTGTAGTCTCATTGAAGCCAACATACTGCTCATTGAGCTCCTCAAACGGTCTTCTTGCCTCTTCAAGTCTTTCCCGGTCACGCTTCTGCTGTCTCTTCTGCATCTTCAGGTGCTCCTCAAGAGCTTTCTGTGTAACCTTCGGAGCTATCTGAAGAAGTTCCTGACAATATGCTTCACAGATACGCTTGCCCTTTTGGTCAAAGACATACAGGACAGCCATGTCATCCGGGTCATACTTGATGTCAACCTTCCGCCCGATATAGTCACAAAGCTCATCAGAGCGGTACTCATATCCCCACTTGGTAATGCCAATGTTACGGACAAGCACGTTCTCTGACTTCATCATCAGCATGGTTGCATAGCTCTTAGGCGGTGCCGCCTTGAAGTATCTGTCCTCATTCATAAAGCAGTCATAAGGCTTCTTGTAGGTCTCTCCCATCTTCTTCAGTCCGGAGTGTTCCGTGTGCATGTAGACCGTTGTGAGCCATTCATGCCACTTCTCATAGAACTCTTCCAGTGTCAGGAGCTCTCCTCTCTCAAGCATCCGCTTGATGTCCTTATCCACCTTGTCAGAGGTCTTTGAGCCTGTCAGTGTTCCGGTGTATGACTTCATCCAACGGGTGAACTTATTGCACACGGTACGGAAGAACCTCTCAATCTGACCTTTACTCCATGGCTCATAAGGAAGAGCCCTGTGGTCATCCTTGATGCCTATGCTCTTGTAGAAGCCCATTGTCTCATTGTCAAAGTTCATGCCGCTCCGGTCATTCCTGTCTCTTCCTGTCATGGTCTTGGCTGTATAGTCCTTACCATTGTCTATGTAGAGATACTCCGGAACTCCTCCCGGCTCTGAATATATCATCTTGAGTAGGCTCTGCTTCAGGATGTCAGAGTTGGCATCCTTGCACATCACATCTCCCATGATGACCCTGCTCCTCATGTCTACCCATGCAGCCAAGTGTGGCTTGATGGCTATAACCTTGCCATTAGGCTGCTTGTAGCTCACCCAACAGTCAAAGGTATGCTCATCACCCATGACAATCTGCATCACCTGAAGCCCCTTGGTGTCTCTGCTTCCTTTCACCATGACCTTATTCTTGTACTCACGGGTACCACGGGATGCAAGGAACCAAGCGTTCCTCATTCCCTCATCCTCCATGAGGTAACTGATGTACCTTGTCACCGTCTGATAGGATGGTATCTTCTCCCACTTGTTGATATTGGCAATGGCTGTCAGCTTCTCATACAGCATCTCACGGGTTCCTTGGTTCCGGGCAAAGTCCTCATTGAACCATATATTCTTGATGACCTGTTTGACCTCCGGCTTGATACTTGGAAAGCATCCGGTCTCTTTTGGCTTCCGGCACAGGCAGAGAACCTTGAAGAACTCACGCCCTGCTCCGTCTTCCTTCTCAAGCTTGTCCGCCCATGCGGATGCTTCAAGGTATGCCTTGGTGTATCGGTAGAGTGTTCTCGGACCTTTTCCAAGATACTTCTGTGCAAACTCTTCAGCGTACTTTGTCCGGTCTCCTTCGTCATACTGAAGGAACTTTCTGACCACGTTCCCAAGCTCCACAGCCTTGTAGTATCTCTCCTTGTAGTTTTCAATGTACCAATCAACATCAGTATTCACATACCATGGCACTTCCGGCTTCTGCTCATCCTCTTTCTTGTCCGGAAATTCTTCCGTGAAAGATTTCAGCTTCTCCCGTTCCTTCCATGCGTTCCTTGCCTGCTTGGACAGTGAGGAGACCGCCACAAGTACAACATCCCTTCCTCCTGTCTCTGACTTCTCGGTCTTGGTCACAAAGTTCTTTTTATTTCTCTGTGTTCTTCGTGCCATTGTCTGATACTGAACGCCTTCCAGTTCCGCCGCTTCGCTCAATGTGACATATACTTCAGCCAATCAGCTCACCTCCTTCATGCTGCTATTTCAATATCCAGTATCCTTGATATTGCCTCAATGTATTTCTTTCCACTACGCTCACCGACTAAAATCTTGTGGATGTACTGCTTATTGCATCCAAGCAAAGCAGCAAGCTCCACCTGTGTCATATTCTTGTCTATGAGCCTTTTCCTGACCTTCCGCCCAAAGGGTGTCAGTCTCGTCTGCTTTGTTGCCATCTGCTCACCTCACATCACAGCTTGTATACCCTCATACCGCAACCATTCAGGTCACAGGTGTATCCTTTTTCTATAAGGGTCTCAATGACTTTTGGAGCCGCCTCATACAGGATGATACCCTGACGGACTGTGCCGCCTACTGTGTATCCTATGGACATCCTGATGGGGCTTGTCTGTTCCTGAAGCTTCAGGAGTATTGACATCAGCTCCACATCACTATCCTTGTATTTCTCCATTACAACCTACCTTTCCAACCAATTACAGGCTCTTTGATATAGTCCTTGTCTTTGGTTTTCCTCCAACCTTCTTCAGAGATACCCGGCTCACTACTTCCAATGAGTCCGGAAGGTTCTTGACCACAAGCCAATTCTCCGGCACCAATCCATGAGCCTTCATCATCTTCTTCTGTTCCCTTGTGGGAGCCTTTCCGTTCTTCATCAGTAGCTCACCTCCGTCTCCTCTATGATTTTGTCAATTATATTGAGAGCGTTTTCCTTTCCCTCAATCTCTGCCTCAAGCTCCATCCGGTTCTCCCGGAGCTGCTCAAGCTCTGCATCCAACTTCTCTCTGTGCTCAACCAATGCTTCCATATCATCACTTGACAGGTTCAGCAAGTGCATCATCTCCTCTCCTGTGGTATAATATGAAAAGCAGCCGGGACAACCATCTATGGAAAATCAAAATCATCCGGTAGGAAAAAGGTTAGGTTGTACCACAAAAACCTTATTATCAATCACCTTCCCTGTTCATGGTGCCACCCGTGAAGATACTAAGCGGAAGGTGACGGAGCTCTGTGAGTCCTTCTTTAGTAGAGAAGGCTCTCGGCTTCCCGTTACTATCACTGATGAGGATGGATGTGTGCTGTACACATCTGACTCTGATTTAATGTAGAAAGGAGGAAGCCCCGGCTGCATTTTCGCTATTCAATTCTCAAGGTAGGACAGGACAGCTCTTCTATCTCTTCCTGTATCCGTTGCACTTCTCTCTGTGCGTTCCGGAGGAGCTCATCAAGCTCATGGGCTTTCTTTGCTCTTGGAAGCATGTCATGGAAGATTGTCATACCAAAGCTCTTATACAGTTCAGCAACTTCATCTTTGCCGGATGTGTTCCGGATAGATGGATGCCACATGTAGACTTCTTCAATCACTTTGTACTGCTCATCCGTGACAGTTCTTTCAATTCTTTCTTCAAACTCCTGCTTCTGCATCCTGCACCTCCTTCATTCCTTCATAGTTCCATTTCCTGATACCCTGAACCGGGTGACTTTCTTTGTGCCGGAGAACTCCGACTATTGAGATTTACTAAGTTTTTTGATATGATTTATCTCGGATTAGTGGGTTACAAGTAACCCTTGCAAGGTTTATTATATCTTCCTATTTGCAGAATGTCAACACTTTTTCTGCTTTCAGGAAGAATAAATATTCCAATTTGCAGAAAGAGAGGTCATCATGGAATTAGATATGATAGGAATTGGTGAACGTATTAAAACAAGAAGAAAAGAATTGAAACTCTCTCAAACAGACATATATGAGAGATGTGACATCACTTCAGGAGCATTGAGCAAAATCGAAAACGGAAAAACTACGCCTTCCGTTATTGCATTTTATAAGCTTTCACAAGTGTTAGAGTGTGATATGAATTGGTTGGCAACCGGAATATCTTCCAATATGCAGAAGTCCAATATCTGCAAATTGGAAGAAGAGCTGTTGAATGGTTTCCGGGAGCTTCCTGAAGATGACAAAGAGGAACTCATGGGCTTATTGCAACTAAAGCTCCGGAAGGTGAAAAAAGAAAAAGATGTGACTGCAAAATCATCCCATTCAACAAGTACAGAAACGGGTGACATGGTAGGCTGATTTTTTTATACTGTTTTCGGGTTACTTGTAACCCTTTTTTGTTACTTTGCCATTTCAGGAAAATAATTCCCGAAAAAATACGTTTTCCCTTGAAAACAAAGCAAAGTAACAGTTCACTTTTAATAGTTCTATTTTGTTACTTTGCTTGTATCATGTTCCGGCTCCACGGTTCCGGGTACTGATTGCATTGAGTAACGCCATTTTTTTCAAGCGTTACTCCCAAAAAACCCTTATTTTATGGGACTTTACGAAACAAACACGCACATTGACAACACTTAATCAGTAACGCAATAACGCCACGTTATAACGCTTGACCTATTTTCAGAAGAGGATGCCTGATGTATAATGTCCTTACAACCTAACTTTGAGGTGTTGTGGATAGAACAAGTGCTCAAAAACCAAGTAAAACCAATGCTTCCAAGCACTCTATCCACTTCCCTCCCTTCCAAGGACACAAAAAAAGCATCCGAAACAGCTTATTCTCAAATTCGCTGTCAAAGATGCTTCATTTTTTCTCTATTAAATTCGCCACAACCCTTGATTTCACGGGGTTTCCCGTCATTTCCCACCTCTTCACGGATGGTCTCACGTTAGAATGTCCTTTTTGTCATATATTCTGTTAAGTTACAATTTCCACAATATTCGAATTTTTTGAACTCCATGTAACATATTCTTCGGGACTTTTGTCGCTTGTTGTATCTTTACGATACATATAAGAAAACCAAAAACTCCCTTCCTCACCCACTGTTACTCTACAAGTTTCCTCACATTCTAACAGATAGCTGTTGTCACCGCTTCCCGGCAATGCATTTTTATCTGTCACACCGTCTGAGCAAACCGTCCCTGCAAATTTCCATGTATCAGAAGACGTTATGTTTATTTTTAATGCCGGACGCACACCACCATTACACATCACAAAATAATAGCTGCTATCCGCATTCGGTGCACCTTCAAGAGTTATATGTGCTGCACAATCGGAGGTTTTTCCTGGTGACCGTAACGACCACCACCAATTACCCGCAAATTCCGAATCACTTGCACTATGCGTTCCCCGTGCTTTTGCATAAGTAGTGCTTTTGCACTGTTTTGCCTCATCTTTTACCTTATCTTCATAATTCGTATGTGCAAATCCATATAGAGTTGCTAAGTCTGTATTATAGGTTTCATCCTCAGAAAGTAAAAAAATCTTATCTTTTGTGTCATTTCCACCCTCTGTGTTATATTTGACATTGTTAGAATTTTTCACATCCGTTGTCATAATCGCTTTCTTTTGTTCATCATTAAATGCTGTATCTAAAAAATTATTAACGCTGTAATCTTCTCCCGGCTGATTTTTCTCCGCATTATATCCGTTTAACCAGCTTCTAATACTACTTGTCTCCCAGGTAACGCTTACCTGCTCTGTATTGTATTTCTGATCATCCAACGATTTATCTGCTAATAAAAGTGCCTGCCCATCTTGTACATTCAAAACTCTCCATTTAATCTGGTCGTATTTAAAATAATGCCATTCATTAATTCTATCATTCAGCCACCAGTATCCTCCAGTATCTGCAAAATCATACAATATTGCATCCATATACTTCATTCTGCGATACTTTTCACCTTCTACAATAACTTCATTATTTTCCCATTCTGAATCTGGTGTTTCTTCTAATACATGAAATAATTCTTTATCCTCAATAACATCAGTTTCTTTGTCATAATAAGCTTTATTAACTCCATCATAACTATCCGCATCTGTTACCACTTCTCTTTGTGGATAACTTCCAAACCAAATGCTATCCCATGTAACTTTTTGCGTTGATTCCAAACTGCTGTCTCTCGCTATTCTCGGATTATACAACTTTGTTTTCTCTGATGCTCTTACTTTTCCCATTTCTATCTGTGGAATTGCTGTAAAAGACAATATTACTGTCAATAGGATTGCTTCTGTACGCCTCCAAACCTTTTTTCGTTTTTCTTTCATTTTCCTTATTCCTTTCCTGTGTATAGATAATTTTCTCCTTGCTGCAAAAGAGTATTTTTAATCTCCATCTCCCTTCTATTAAATTTTCAAAAACTTCATCTTTAGAAGTATGGTAGCACTTTTCTGCAATATTATCAATAAAAACTTCGACTTTAGAAGGGAGGTGTACCATGAAAATTTACTGGGATGGAAAGTCCAAAAATATTATTGGCAGTAAGATCAAGACTCTTCGTAAACAAAAAGGACTTACTCAAAAAGAACTGGCTGAAAAGCTTCAACTGAATGGACATGATTTTTCCGATCTTACAATTCTTCGTATTGAACAAGGCAAACGTTTTGTACCTGATTACGAGGTTGTTGCTCTTGCTGATTTTTTCGGCACCAGCACAGACTATCTTCTTAAATAAGAAAATCCGATAGACTATTCTATCGGACTTTTCTTATCTCGCTTTATTCTGTTTTTATTCATATTCAATATTATAAACTCAACAAAAATATCGAATTTCTTCAAAATATTTATACCACTGATTGATCACTTCACTGCTTCTTGCTTCAATCATTCTCATAATATTTTTCAATGTGTGCATTGGTATTTTTGAATTATTATTACACAACAAACATTTACCGGCACTGGTTATCCATACTTTCGTTGCATTTGCCACCGGTTTTCCTTCTGCAATATGCACATGGATAGGTTCAAGCGGTTCATTCTCATTTGTCCAAAAATAAATATAATACTTACCCATTCTAAAGATTTGCGGCATGATCAAATCCTCCCTCTTGTGAAAACTCCATGATCAAATGTGCCGTAGATCTTATAATTTCTTCAAATCGATCAATTTCTTCCTGTGAATAATGATAAATATCCTCCCACTTATAAACCGGAAGCCAACACGTGGCATGACGAAATCCATAGGTTTCATCCGGCGTCTCCATATATACCTTTACGCTGCCATCCTGCTTCATATCGGAGTGTACAATTTCTGTGTCATCATTCAAAGTCATAAACGGATACATCATAATAGCACCTGCTTTCTTGTAATGATTCATTTATATCAACCATTTATCTCCCCTACTTCTCATCCACCACCTGGAACACATAAAACTTCAGATAATAGGACTCTTCTGCCGCCCACAAAATCGGGTGATCCGGTGCCT
>OGXW01000375.1_pt1 | contig 33321 bp, 36 predicted proteins | sample 1576341 | NCBI WGS metagenome assembly OGXW01 (sample SAMEA3541592, study PRJEB24748) | human gut metagenome | biome: human gut; feature: human-associated habitat; material: faeces | place: China | collected 2012
CCTAGTGTCCCTAACGGCACTGCTTCACAGACAATATAAAACCGCGCGAACCGAACTCGCCATCATCTGCTGTTGAAGTCAGGGCAGATGACGGCTCAGACAGCGGCTTCGCGCGGTTATGTTTTATTCAGCAGTGCCGCAAGGGACATACGAGAATCCTAAAATTGTCTGCGGGTTGCGGACACACCCGTGGAGTGTTCAAAACTTGGAAAAACACGGATTATCGTAGATGCAAAGACCGGCGGGCTAGAAATGCCGCGTTTTTTGATGCCGGATTCGGCAGGGCGGATGCGCACATTTCCGCTGGCACTAGCATATGATAATACGAAAAGAATCGATGAGGTTGTTATGCCAGACATCAGATATGCACAGAACGAGAATGTGGATCGCGGAGATCTCAGGATGCAGGTCATCGAGCGGGGAACCAGTACACCGATCGACGATGCGAAAATATCGATCTCCTATTCCGGAGATCCCGACAGCACGGTCGAGGAGGTGAACACGGATGCTTCCGGAATGTCCGAAACACTTACGCTTGATACGCCTCCGCTTGAACTGTCAATGCAGCCGAGCGAGGTGCAGCCTTACGCGGAGTATACCATTCAGGTCACTGCAAAAGGATATCGTCCGATCAATATCTCCGGCATTGAGGTCTTTTCGGGTCAGCTGTCGCTGCAGGAAATCCGGATGGACGCAGAGGAAGCCACCGAAAGCATGACCGATAATATCGTCATTCCGGCACATACCCTTTTTGCGGAATATCCGCCCAAGATCGCGGAAGCCGAGATCAAACCCGTCACGGAAACCGGAGAGATCGTTTTAAGCCGTGTGGTGATCCCGGAATATGTGATTGTACATGACGGCGCTCCGAGTGATCCGACAGCCAGAGACTACTATGTCCGTTACCGGGATTATATCAAGAATGTTGCCTCCAGCGAGATCTACTCGACCTGGCCGGACACAACGATCCGGGCGAATGTTCTTGCCATCATGTCGTTTACGCTCAATCGTGTATACACGGAGTGGTAGGTAGGCAAATAGTTTCAAGTAAAGTCTTGGAGAGAAAAAGTAAGTACTTCTGTAGAGAACTGGTGGTTTATCCGGAGAAAAGGAAATATAGGACAAGCAGGCTGTATTATAGAATTGCAGGCTTGTATAATAGTTAGAAACTTGGAATAAATTGTTATAGATTTTTCTGAAAATAGCACTTATAATAAAATTGAACACAGATTCACGAAAGGAGCTGGTTTGTACATGGGTATCGCAGAATTGACGGCTAAAATAGAGAGCCTGTCAGCAGAAGATTATAATATGGTAATCATGCTTGTAAACAGACTGTCCGAGAAATCAGAAGCAAGTGGACTTAAAAGGATCAGTGAGGACGAGTTAGTAGAAGAGTTGTCTGAATCAATCAGAAAAAGTGACATGGGAGCAACAAAGTCAGCACGAGCAGTATCGAAGAGCATGAGGGAGAAGTATGCAGTTTAATGTAGAACTTTCAGAATTAGCAGAAACTCAATACGATAATATTCTCTCGTATATTTCTAACGTATTAAAAAATCAACAGGCATTGGAAAATGTAATAAATGATTTTGATGATACGATTGAGAAATTAGAGAAGATGGCAGACAGCTTTGGATATTGTAACAGTAAACGATTGAAAGAAATGGGATTGCATAAAATTAAATTTGTTAAGCATAGATATCTGTTTGTTTATCGTATCATTGATAAAAAAGTAATTATTGAAGGCATGTACCATGAGTTACAGGACTACGAAAATTCAATTATCTAAATTATGAAGGCGCACAGTAAAATGTGTGTCTTTTATATTTCTACAACATCACTAATTCCATATCAAAATCCTTGGCTATTACCACCACTGACACCACACTTTCCCAGCGTTATTGTATTAAATGTAAGGAGGGCAGTAAAAGAAAAGCCCGAAACAAGATAATAAATGCGAAGCGCAGAAGGAAAACAATATGTGTAGAAAATTAGTAGTAACAAATGAAATCTTTTTAGGAACAAGAGCTATCTGTTATGAAGCGTACAGCTTACCAAAGGGAGAAGTGGTAGAGTTAACAGAAAAACAGATTATTTATCATGGAAAAGCAATGGAATGAATATCAATCTGCAGATAGTCATAAAGATGTAAAAAGTAAAATAAGAGAACAAAACAATATGCAGAATATGGAAACATATTCACAAGAGATAGTACAGGGAGATAAAAAGGTGCATATCACCTTAGAATTTCCCTATACAGTAGATACTAAGGATGCAGACCGATTTGAGCATATGCTAAAAGAAGTTTATTTAAACGAAATTCAAATAGGGTCTTTACAAAGGAGTTTGCAAGCGGTATCATTCCCAACCCCAAAAGGGAAAATGCAAAGCAAGTTTGCATGTGAAACAAGTTCACATTGTGAAACAAGTTCACAAGGAGGAATGAGCCATGAGTAAAAGAGCAAGAACGTTGCTTAGAGTATCATCAAGACAACAGTTGCATGATGATGACATACCTATTCAGCGTGCAGAAGCGGAGCAGTTTATCGCAAAACAAAAAGACTGGGTTTTTGATAAGGAATACTTGGAAAAAGGAATATCAGCCTACCACAATGGAGTGGAGGACAGAGCAGTACTTCAAGAAATCATGCAGGATGCAAAGCAGGGAGAGTTTGAAATTCTGCTTACCTATATGTCTGATAGAATAGGCAGACAGGAAGAATACAGTTTCTATGTCGCTGAACTTAACCGCTTGGGAATTGAGGTATGGACAATCAAGGATGGACAGTTAAAAACAGAAGAACATATTGACAAGCTTCTCAACTATATCCGATTCTGGCAGAACGAGGGAGAATCAAAGAAAACAGGTATGCGAGTCCATGATACCATGGTTGAGATGGTAAAGGATGGTAAGTTTGTAGGTGGCAGGGCACCTTATGGTTACAAGCTAGTCCTGTCTGGAGAGATAAGCAATCATGGCAGAGCATTACATAAGCTTGTAATTGTTCCAGAACAAGCAGATATAATCAGACAGATTTACAGTTATGCAGTCAATCAAGGGATGGGGTATCAAAAGATAGCAAATACTCTAAATGAAAATGGTGTGCCAGCACCTATATTGGATAAGTGGAAGAGTGGAACAGTACGAAGCATTCTTACAAATCCTATTTACATGGGGTACATAACATACAACAGAAGAAAAAATGGTCATGCAAACAGCACACGTTTAGACAGAAAAGAATGGACTTATGCCAGAGAGCAGAATCCAGAGATTGCAATCGTATCACAGGAATTGTGGGAGAGAGCGCAGGAAATCAGAGAAGCCAGAAAGAATAAAATCAATGCTGCAAGGCAGGCTACAAATGAGTTGTATATGGAGCAATATAATGTGCCATTCTCTACAAGGGGAAGATTGGCACTTACAGGTATGGTTTATTGTGGGTACTGTGGAAAGAGATTAAAAAACACTGGCTATGCAAACCATTGGACTTGCAAGAAAACAGGGGAGAAGAAAGTCTCCTATGTAGGGCGTTATGGATGTCCAAATGGGTGTAAACCTAGAAGCACTTATTTACAGGAATATTTAGAAAGCATAATATTTGCAACAGTAGACGCATACCTTGAGAATTTAAAGAAAATAGATATCTCTAAGGAATTGGAAGATATGCAGGCACAGCAGACAAAGGACATGAAGCGTGAAATCAAGGACTTGGAAAAGACAATAAAAAGTCTTACAGCAGATATAGAAACACTGGAAGAAAAATTACCCGAAGCAATAAGAGGTGAATTTGCATTCAGCGTTGATAAATTATCTGCTATAATATCTGATAAAGAGACTTCAAAAAAGGAAATAGAAGCAAACAAAATCAGATTGCAAAAGCAGTTGGATGAGGTGTCTGTACAATCTAATGAATTACTAGCTTATGTGGATGCGATGCCAAAATGGAGTGAGATTTTTAAAGATTCAGATATACAGACAAAACAGATGATACTGTCAACTCTGATTGACAAAATTATAGTAAAAGATGATGATATCACTATAAAATTCAAGATTCGTCTTGATAATTTTTTGGACGAAAAATTACTTGAAAACGATGGCTTGGATGTACCGCAACAAGGGCTACAGCTTTACGATCACGTCCTCCACGGCATATGATCAGAAATTCATGTACGGGCGCAACATTTACCAGAGCATCTCGGACGTGGTGGATGAGATGTTCCAGAACTATCTCTCCAGACCGAATGTCAGACAGCCGATCTTAACGCAGTATTGCGACGGGCAGCGCGTGACCTGCAGCAACTGGCTGAGCCAGTGGGGAAGCAAGTATCTCGGCGATCAGAATTATGAGACGATTGAGATTCTGCGCTACTATTACGGCAATAACATGTTTATCAACACGGCGGAGGAGGTCTCGGGCATCCCGGCGTCCTGGCCGAGAGTCGATCTGTCGGTCGGATCGACGGGAGAAAAGGTCCGGCAGATTCAGGAACAGCTAGCGCGCATCTCGCGTTCCTACCCGGCCATTCCGACGATTACGCCGGACGGAATCTACGGGCCGGAAACCAGGGAGGCGGTGGAGCGTTTCCAGAGTATCTTCGGACTTCCGGTCACGGGAGTGATCGACTTTCGGACCTGGTACCGTATTTCCGAGATTTATGTCGCGGTTACGCGCATTGCGGAGCTGGTTTAGAGGTTGGTTTTTTCCCCGGTTTGTGATAGAATAAGTTACAAACTGGGGATTTTTTTTGGAGAATTTTATGGCGAATTACAGGATGACAATACAGTATGACGGCACGCGCTACAGCGGATGGCAGAGCCAGCATGCGACGGACGCGACGATCCAGGGCAAGCTTGAGACTGTTCTGACACGGATGACGGGACAGCAGGTGGATGTCATAGGTTCCGGGAGAACCGATGCGGGAGTACATGCCATCGGGCAGGTTGCCAATTTTCATCTTAAGCAGCCGCGCAATACGGGGGAGCTGCTGGATGGATTGAACCGTTACCTTCCGGAGGATATTGCCGTAAGCAGCCTGACAGAGGTGGACGAGCGGTTTCACAGCCGCTATCAGGCAGTGTGCAAAACCTACCGCTACCGGATTCATACGGGCGCGGTGCCGGATGTTTTTGCGCGCAGGTATGTGTATGATTACAGGATTCCGCTTGATGTGGAAAGGATGCGGGAGGCGGCGGGACTTCTTCTGGGGGAGCATGATTTTAAGTCGTTCTGCGGCAATACAAGAATGAAAAAGTCCACAGTGCGGACGCTTTATGAGATTCGTGTGGAGGAACACGAATCGGAGATAGATCTTTTTTTCACGGGGAACGGTTTTTTACAGAATATGGTGCGGATTCTGACGGGGACACTGATTGAGGTGGGAGACGGCAGAAGAGAGCCGGGGAGTATGACGGACGTGCTTGCCAGGAGGGACAGACAGGCGGCGGGCTACACGGCACCGGCGCTGGGGCTGGCGCTTCTCTCCGTGGAATACGAAGGCGACGGGCAGAATACGATGGAACAGGCATAAGTGAAGATGGAAAAGTGGTATGAAATAAAAAAAGGCGCCGATTTTCAGGCGATTGCAGAACGGTTTGGCATCAGTCCCGTGACAGCGCGGCTGATCCGCAACCGCGGGGTGATCGGTGATGCGGCGATTGATAAATATCTGAACGGCACATGCAGGGATCTGTATGATCCGCATCTGCTTTATGAGTCAGAGAAGCTGGTTTGTATCCTGTCAGAAAAGATAAGGCAGGGAAGACCGATCCGGATCATTGGAGATTACGACATCGACGGCGTGATGTCTACCTATATTCTGTATCAGGGGATTACACGATGCGGCGGCAGTGTGTCCTGCGCGATTCCTGACCGCATGCGTGACGGCTACGGAATCAATAAGCATCTGATCGATGCGGCGTATGAGGAGGGGATGGACACGATCATCACCTGTGACAACGGCATTGCAGCCATCAATGAGATTGCGCATGCGAAAGAGCTGGGGATGACGGTTCTGGTGACGGATCACCATGAGATTCCCTATGTGGAGGAGCAGGGAGTGCGGCGGTATCTGCGGAGCGCGGCGGATGCCATTGTGAATCCGAAGCAGCAGGAGTGTTCCTATCCGTACAAAGGGCTCTGCGGGGCGACGGTGGCGTGGAAGATTATACAGCTGCTTTACGAGAAGTTTTGTATTGACGCGGAGGAGGCATTCGCGTTTCTGGAATTTGTGGCGTTTGCGACAGTGGGCGATGTCATGGAACTGACGGATGAGAACCGGATTCTGGTGCGGGAGGGATTAAAGCGGCTGCACCGGACAGCGAACCTTGGCATGCGCGCCTTGATTTTACAGAATCAGCTGACGCCGGAGCAGATCACATCGTACCATATCGGATTTGTGCTTGGTCCCTGCGTCAACGCCAGCGGGCGGCTGGAGACAGCCAAAATTGCACTGAATCTTTTCTTGCAAAAAAACGAGATTGATGCAGGAAAAATTGCAAAAGAACTCGTGGAACTGAACGCACAGCGCAAAAGCATGACGGCAGACGGCGTGGAACTGGCAAAACAGATCGTCGACGAGGGAACAGCGGGCGAGAAGGTGCTGGTGATCTATTTGCCCGGGGTGCATGAAAGCCTGGCGGGGATCATTGCGGGGAGAATCCGGGAGTCCTACCACAAGCCGGTATTTGTTCTGACGGACGGCGAGGAGGGAGTGAAGGGGTCCGGCAGATCCACGGAAGCGTACTCGATGTATGACGAGATGTGCAAGTGCCGGGAATGTTTTTCAAAATTTGGCGGACATCCGATGGCGGCAGGGCTGTCGCTGCGCGAGGATGTGGCGGTATTCCGCGGCAAAATAAATGCCTGCTGTGAATTGACAGAAGATGATTTTATACCTAAGATAAAGATAGATATGGCAATGCCTGCCGCGTATCCGACGATCGGGCTGATCCGGGAGCTGGCGCGCTTAGAGCCGTTTGGAAATGGCAACAGTAAGCCACAGTTCGCGGACAGGGAGCTTGCGCTTCTGCGGGCGTCTGTGGTGGGCAGGAACCAGAATGTGTTGAAGCTGTCTCTTATGACGGCGGCGGGAGAACATGTCTCTGCGGTCTATTTTGGGGATGTGGAGGCATGGAAGCAGTATTACAGCGAAAAATACGGGCAGACGGAGGTGAACGCTGCGCTTCGCGGAAGGGCGAATGCCATCCGGATGTCGGTGATTTACTATCCGGAAATCAATGTATATCAGGGAATGGAGAGTGTCCAGCTCATCATTCGCAATTATAAATAGAACGTGGCGGGTGGACAGAAGGAGTAGCTATGTTTAGTGGAAAGAGAGAAAAGGCTTTATTAGAAGAGGAACTTGCGGCATTAAGGGAGACGGAGAAGCGCGAGAGGGAGCTGCTCCATAAGATCGCAGGACAGAAGGATACCGCGGAGGAACAGTTTGCACGCATGACAGCCTCGCGTGCACAGATGGAAAAAGAGATCGAAGAGATCGAACAGCAGATGCAGCAGAACGGGGAGTTGTCGGAGAACGGCGCGCAGGCGGCGGGAGAACTTCACAATACGTTGATCACAATGAATAACGGAATCGCGACGTTCGATGCCAACCACAGCGTTTTTATGGAGCAGGTGAAGGGGCAGAATGAAAAGGTCGTCGAGATCGTGGAGAACAACAAGCACTTTACGACGCCGATGAAGCATATTTCGGAGGCTCCGCAGGCGCTTCGCGAGATGCGCCAGGCACTTGGTGAGAGGGCAGAGCGCATGGAGGAACTGTCGAAAACGATGGGGGTGCTGGCGCTCAATTCTGCGATCGAAGCAGGAAGAATGGGGGAGAGCGGAACCCGGTTTGTGACGGCGGCAGAGCAGGTGCGTGCATATGCGGACGATTATGAGCAGGAGGCGCTGGCGTTAAAAGCCCAGCTTGGGGAGGCAGAAGAACGGATCACGTCGCTGGAGGAGCAGGTACACCACTTAAACGAGCTGCTCAAGGAGAATAATATTTCCATGGGAAAACTCTACCGCGACTGTGCGCAGAATATGGTGGCTTATGAGACCGGACAGATCGGGCTGAGGGGGCTGATCCAGGATACGGCGGTCGCGAGAGCAGATGTGCTGCAGCAGTCGGCGGACGAAAATGTGCGCGCCAGGGAGGCATTCCTGAAATATGTATCCGGCATGCAGGAGGAACTGGCAGAGCAGAAGAGCAGCGCGGATGAACTGGAGAATGTCTGCAAGAGCATCCTGCAGTCGGCAGGGGAAGCCGGATGATGCCGGTTTTGCTGCAAAGGATACAGAGCAGAGAGCAGGAATCAGAGAGTATAAATAATAAAAAGTGAGGGAACAATGCTATGACAAAAGAAAAACAGTTCAGTTTTTTATCAAAGGACGGGAAGACGAAGATTCATGCGGTAAAGTGGATGCCGGAGAGCGGAGAGTACCGGGCGGTCTTGCAGATCACGCACGGCATGGTGGAGTATATTGAGCGCTATAAGCCGTTCGCGGAATTTTTAAATGACCAGGGGATCCTTGTGGTCGGACATGATCATCTGGGACATGGTGCGTCGGTTGCATCCGAGGAGGAATTGGGATATTTTGCAGAGCCGGATCCGAGTGACACGCTCGTCGAGGATATGCACACGCTGCGCACGACGATCCAGACAGAGAACCCCGGCGTGCCGTATTTTATGATGGGACACAGCATGGGATCTTACATGCTGCGCAAATACCTGTGTATTCACCCGGAGGGAGTGGCTGGCGCCGTCATCATGGGAACCGGGGCAATGCCGGATAGCACGATGAAGTTTGGACTGTTTTTATGCCGTACGATCGCACTATTCCGTGGATGGCATTACAGAAGCCGCCTGATGCAGAGCCTTTCCTACAGCAAGCCGTACAAGCGCTACGATTTATATGGAAAGGATTATGCCAACAGCTGGCTTTCCAAGAACGTGGAGAATGTCAAGGCATACTATGCTGATCCGCGCTGTACTTTTCTGTTTACCGTAAACGGCTACAAAGGCCTGATGGAGGCGGTATTGTTTGACAATCAGATGGAGAATATAAAAAAGGTCCCGAAAAATCTGCCGCTGTTTTTTGTATCCGGTGCGGATGACCCGGTCGGAGATCTGGGAGAGGGAGTTAAGAAGGTGTACGGGATGTACAAAGATGCGGGGGTTTCGGATATTACCTACCGTCTGTACGAGGATGACCGCCATGAGATTTTAAACGAGACAGACCGCGATCAGGTCATGGCGGATATTGCGGCTTGGCTGAACGTGCATGTGGAACTGTAATCTTGCCGGACAGGTTTCTTAAATTTATATAAATAAAACTACTGGAGGGAAAACGCCGGTTGTTTTTAGGGAAAGTTCGTAGTAAAATAGAGACTTGTTTTGGAAGGAGGATTTCACATGAAAAAGAATAGAATGAGAGTTACCAGTTTATTTCTGGCTGCGGTGATGCTTGCATCGGCGCCTGTGACGGCATCCGCGGCGGATACATCAGCGAATGTAGAGGGAGAGGTTGTCGTAGACCAGACAAGTCAGGATCAGACTTCAGCAGAGTCGCAGAATCAGGCAGGGCAGGATCAGACTTCGGCAGAGGCGCAGGATCAGTCACAGGCTTCGGCAGCGGAGGACGCTGCCACGGGAGCAAACAGTGATAACGTGACAATCCAGGCGGATGATAAGCCATATCTTGCGCTGGGAGCGGATCTGACGGATGCCCAGAAGAATACGGTGCTTTCCCTGATGGGGATTGATCCGGCGAACCTTGGCAATTATGATGTGGTCTACACAACGAATGCAGAGGAGCATCAGTATCTGGATTCCTATATCAGTTCCTCACAGATCGGAAGCAAGTCATGGTCTTCCGTTGTGATCGTAAAACGCGATAAGGGAAACGGATTAAATATTTCAACCAGGAATATCAATTACTGTACAGTCGGCATGTACAAAAATGCGTTGACAACGGCGGGTATTACCGATGCGGATATCATCGTTGCAGGACCGCAGGAGATCTCCGGTACGGCGGCGCTTGTCGGTGTATTCAAGGCATACCAGGAGATGACAGGTGAGACGATCAATGCGGATATCATCGACGCATCCTTAAATGAGCTCGTGGTTACCGGGCAGTTAGAACAGTCGATTGCCGGACTTTCCGATGAGGAAGTGGAAGAGTTTATCGCTTACATCAAGTCGGTCATTGCACAGAATGATCTGAAAGATGAGGCGAGCATCAACCAGGCAATTGATGATGCCTGCAGCAAATATAATGTGACACTGTCAGATTCCGAGCGTCAGCAGATCGTGGATCTGCTCTTAAAGATTACATCTCTGGGAATCAATCTTGACAGCCTTGTGGATTATGCGGAGTCACTGTACCATTCCTTTAAGGACGGCGGAGGAGACAGCAGCGTGCTCTCGAGCGTAGGCACATTTTTCTCAAATGTATTCAGCTCGATCGCGGACTTCTTTAAGGGATTGTTTTCGTAAACGGAGGAGAGGAAGGAATCTATGGTAGACAGAAAGAGACGGCTGGATTGCGCGAACGGAATCCGGAAAGCAGACATTGTATTAAAGCACGGCAAAGTATTGAACGTATTCACGGAGGAGATTCTGGAAGCGGATGTGGCAATCTGCGGCGATACGATTGTGGGAGTCGGTTCCTACGAGGGTGAGCGGGAGATCGACTGTACCGGAAAATATCTGGTACCGGGATTTCTGGATGCCCATATGCATATTGAATCCAGTATGGTATCTCCGGGCGAATTGTCCAAGGTGCTGGTGCAGGCGGGAACGACGACCATTGTTGCGGATCCGCACGAGATTGTCAATGTGTGCGGTGTGAAGGGAATGGATTATTTTCTGAAATGTGCGGGCAAGGCGCTGGTACATATTTTCTTCATGATTCCGTCCTCTGTTCCGGCAACCGATGTGGAGACAAACGGATGCGGGGAGTTTCTGGCGTCCGATATGATGAAGTATGTGGATGATGCACGAGTGCTGGGACTCGGGGAGACCATGCGTTTTGTGGAGTGTTACCAGGGCGAGCGCCGGATGTCGGATAAGCTGGAACTTTTTGCAAAGAAGCACATCGACGGACATGCACCGGGCATTACAGGAAAGGCGGTACAGGCGTACCGTCTGGCTGGCGTGGAGAATGATCATGAGTGTGCGAACTCCGAGGAAGTGCTCGACAAGCTGCGCGCCGGTTTTCACATCTATATCCGTGAGGGAAGCGGTGCCAAGAATCTTGAAACGTTAATCCGCACGCTTTTAGATGCCAATGTGGCGCTCGACCAGTGCGCATTCTGCACCGACGATAAGCATATCGAGGAAATCCGCAAGGAAGGACATATCAGCACCTGTATCCGCAAGGCGATTGCACTTGGGGTTCCGGTGGCAAAGGCATACAAGATGGGAAGCTACCAGCCGGCAATGTTTTACGGGCTCAAGGGATACGGTGCCATCGGAGCCGGATATCACGCCGACATTGTGTTCCTCGATAATCTGGAGGAGGTGCGTCCGACCGATGTGATGAAGGACGGTAGGATCCTGGGAGAGGAAGACTATAAGAAAGATTATTGGGTTCCAGTGCCGGAGGAACTGCTTCACACGGTTCATGTCGGGGAGCTTTCCAGAGAGCGGATTCAGCTTGCATGCAACGGAAAGACCGATGTGATACAGATGAATGCGCATCAGATCGTGACGACGCATCTGGTGGAAGAAGTGCCGACAGAAAACGGATATTTTGTCCCGAATGAAGTATACAATAAGATCTGTGTGGTGGAACGCCACGGCAAGACCGGAGAGATCGGTGTGGCACCGCTCAAGGGCTTTGGCGTAAAAGGCGGTGCCGTAGCGACGTCCGTTGCGCACGATTCCCACAATTTGATTGTGGCGGGAGACAATGACGATGACATTCTGCTTGCCATCCGGACTGTGGAGGAGCATCAGGGCGGCTATGCGATCGTGTCCGGCGGAAAGGTAATCGATGTACTGCCGCTGCCGATCGCGGGTCTTATGAGCGACAGACGGTATGAGGAAGTCACGGAAAAGCTCTCTGCCATGCAGAAGGAGACGAGAGAACTTGGTATCTCAGAGAATGTAGATCCGTTTGTTACCCTTTCTTTTATGGCGCTTACGGTAATCCCGGAGATCCGTGTCACGGAGCGCGGTGTTTATTTATTCTGATGAACAGATTATGAAGGAGATTTATGCAGGAAAAGATTCAAATTATCAGTGACGGGTCGTTAGACCTTTCAAGAGAGCTCACAAGAGAGCGCGATATTCTGGTGGTGCCTTTCTATGTATCTTTTGATGGAGAAACTTATCTGAAAGAGGGGGTGGAACTGGATATCCGCGAGTTCTATCAGAGAATGGTGGATCATCCGGATGTATTTCCGAAGACGTCGATGCCGTCGGTGGATGATTATTATCAGGTTTTTCTCCCGCTCGCAAAGCAGGATGTTCCGATGATCTGTATCTGTATCACGACGAAGTTCAGCGGCTCCATGCAGTCGGCGACGACTGCCAGAGATATGATTTTAGAGGAATATCCAAAGGCGCGCATCACAGTCATTGACGCAGAGATCAACACGGTGCTGCAGGGTTTGTATGTACTTGAGGCATGCCGGCTGCGCGACCTCGGCTGGGAGTATGACCGCATGGTGGAGAGGCTCCTTGCCATAAGGGAGAGCGGCAGAATCTTCTTTACGATCGGCAACATTGATTACTTAAAGCATGGCGGAAGAATCGGAAAAGTGATGGGGATTGCGGGAAGCGCGTTGAAAATTAAGCCGCTCATTACACTGAAGGAGGGCGAGATTTTTGCCTCCGGCATTGCGCGGAGCCGGGAAAAATCCATGCAGAAAGTAATTGAGATGCTCAAGGCTTATCTGGACGAACGCACCGCAAAGCCGGGCGAATACAGTTTTGCCATCGGCTATGGCTATGATTATGAGGAAGCCTGTCATTTTCGTGAGATGTTGAAAGATCTCGTGAGGGAGCGCCTGGGGATCGATGAGATTGAGATTTACCAGATCGGCGCAACGATCGGCGTTCATACCGGACCGTATCCGATCGGCGTGGGGATTATCAAACGCGCGGACTGGGAAGCGTAGGGCAGACAGAAGCCGGAGATAAAGCGAATCAAAAATGTAAATCGTACATGTTGTGTAAGCGTTACACATGCATGTACGATTTTTTGATTTATAGGAGAATCCTGTTTGCGGGATTCTTTTTTTCTCTTTTAGAAAATGAATGTATCATTTTTGAATAATAATATTGACAATACTATATTATATGATATATAGTATTGATAACAAAATAATATTATAAACATATAAGTAATATCAGACAGAACAGGAAAGGAGCCGGTAATATGGTGTTCAATACAGGTGCAGCCCTGCTGGATGCGATTGTTCTGGCGGTCGTCTCCAAGGAGGAGGAAGGCACATATGGATATAAGATCACGCAGGATGTGAGAGTGGCGATTGAGGTTTCGGAATCCACACTTTATCCGGTATTGCGTAGACTTCAGAAAGATGGATGCCTTATGGTGTATGACAGAGAATGTGGAGGCCGCAACAGGCGCTACTACAGGATTACGGATGAGGGAAGAAAGAAGCTGGACGATTATCGCAGAGAATGGGATGACTATTCTTCGAAAATATCAGAGTTATTTTCCGAGGAGGGAGTTTGAAGATGAATAAAGATGAATTTTTAAGGCAGCTGGAAGTGTTGTTGTCCGGGATTTCACAGGAGGAAAGAACGGAGGCGCTTGCATTCTACCGCAGCTATTTTGAGGACGCCGGAGAGGCGAATGAGGCAAAGATTTTAGAAGAACTGGAATCACCGCAGAAAGTGGCGGACAGCATTATCAAAGATCTGGGTGTGCAGCCCGGGGACGCGTGTTCTTCCGGCGCGCAGGGAGCATCGGCAGGAGCAGAGTGGAATCCGGCAGTGCAGAGCGCACCGGAGGGAGCAGCAACAGGAGCAGAGTGGAATCCGGCAGTGCAGGGGGCAGCGCAGAACGCATCGAAGGGAGTACCACAGGGAGCAGCGCAGAATGCAGCGTATTCTGCGCAGGAGAAGGATGGAATGCCGGGATGGGCGATCGTTCTTCTGGTCATCACTTCGCCGGTGTGGCTGGTAATGATTCTGGTCATACTGTCAGCATTGCTCGGCATTGTGGCGGCGCTGTTTGGAATTGCAATAGCGGTTGTGGCAGTCATGGGAGCACTGTTAATCTGCGGTGTGGTGCTCTTTGGTGCAGGAATCGGAAGTGCATTTGCAGGAAATCCTGCAATCGGAATCGGGCTTATGGGAGGAGGACTCATCGTGCTGGCGATCGGTATTCTTGCGGTGGTGCTCGTGGTCTGGATTTTCGGAGGATTTCTGCCATGGGCATTGAAAGGAATCTGGAAGCTTTGCAAAAAGCCATTTAATAAGAGAAAGGAGCGTGCGGCAGCATGAAAAAATTTTCAAAAATCTGCCTGATCATTGTGGCAGTTCTCGGGGGAATGGGATTATTGCTCGGCGGCATCTCCGCTCTGCTTGGCGGAGGCTTTGGGGCAATCAGACGCATGGCGGAAAGAGGAGAACTGGATGCGGGCAACTGGCATATCCGGCCATATGAACTTTACTATTCTTCGGATGAAGAAGACACAGAGGATGACTGGGGAGCAGACGACGATGCAAAAGTTTATACCTATGAGGCAGCCGGCATAAAAAATCTGGATATTGATATTGATGCTGCGGAAATCTATGTCAAGCAGGGGACGGATGATAAAAACCTTGTGGTGAGAACCTACGGCTGCAAAGAAAAATATTATAAAGAGGATATAAATAAAGATACGCTTCAGATTCAGTATGAGATTCATAAGCAGTTTCCGGACAATTATGATGCGCAGATTGTGATTGAGATTCCGGAGAAAATGACCTTTGATACCATGGACTTTGACATCGGGGCGGCAGATGCAGATTTTGCATCGGGCAGTGTGAACTGCAGAACGATGGAGCTGAATGTGGGAGCAGGAGAACTGACGGGAGCAGATTTTGCTGTGACAGAAACCCTGGACATCAAGCTTGGAGCCGGTGATATTGATCTGGAAGGAGGCACCTATAAAGATATTAAGCTGGATTGCGGTATGGGATCATTTGCGCTGGACGGCATTGTGGCAGAGAATGTGAAAGCGCATTGCGGCATGGGGGATGGCAGCATCACCCTGCGCGGCAGGGAAGAGGACTATAATTATAAGATGTCCTGCGGCATGGGGGATCTCACGGTAAACGGAGAAAGCTATTCCGATCTCAGCGGAAGCTACAAAGTCACGAATGCCGGGGCTGTGGGAACGATTGATCTGGACTGCGGTATGGGAAGCATTGACTTTGATATAGAATCGTAAGAGAAAGCACGAGAAAAAGAAAAACTGTCCAGATGGTATGTTCAGACGTGTGAAAAAGAGGTATCCGGGTCCACAGGAGGAAAAAATGACTGTGAGACCCGGATTTTTGCAAAAAACGGGTCTGGCAGAGGAAAAAATCTGCTCTGGACCCGTTTTACAACTGTTTCGTGGATTGTTTGCGGTAATCCCGGGGCGTCATGCCGAATCTTTTTTTGAAAGTGCGGTTAAAGTACGACAGATTCTCGTAGCCGACTTCCTCCGCGATGGCAAGAATCGAGGATTCGGAGGAGATCAACAGGCGGGAAGCCATGGTCAGGCGGTATTCATTGAGATATTCGATGAAGGAAGTGCCCATCGTATTCTTGAAATACTTCATGAAATGCGACTGGCTCAGCCCGACCTCCGCCGAGATATCTGCAATTGTAATGCGCTCCATATAATGGTTCTCCAGATATTTTAAGATTAGCTTCATCTTCTCCAGCGATTTGTGGTCGCGCTTTGCCGGCTCTTTTAAGAGGCATTTGCTGAATAAAATGTAAAAAAGCATAAAGAGCTGACTCTTGATAAAGAACTGATAGCCGGGCGGGTTTGTCCGGCTGATTTCATCGTTGGCGTCAATGCAGGCGGCAATCTCCGCATAGCAGGGAGATCCCGGCTGATATAAGAGCGGAACGGACAGGACGCCCGACAACAGCGGCGCAAGAAATTCGGTATTGCTGGTGTCCGTTTTTTTGGAAATGAGGATGCCCGGATGGAAAATGATATTTTCGTATTCCATGCTTTCCTGCATGTACTGTTCAATGCTGTGCAGCCTGCCCGGCAGAATCAGCGCGATGGTTCCCTCGGTTACCACGTAGGATTTGAAATCGACCGTGATTGCTCCGGTTCCTTTTTTGATATAGATGATTTCCATCTCATCGTGCCAGTGCAGAGGCACGCGCGAAAAGTCAAGCGGAATCGAGCAAGGGTAGGTGATATAAGGAAACAGCGGGTTGCCATGTGGAATTTTTTCCTGATAGTTTTCATACTCTAAAATATTCATGATAGGATTGTACCTCGCTGATAATGCCCCTTGAAAAATAGGGCTTTGAGGGGGCTTTCTGATTTTCTTGATACTACTTTGATACTATTTTTTCTAACTTGCTGACCGCAATATCTTTCTTATCCGGGTATAAATGCGCATAGGTGCTCTGCACGGTTGCCGGCGTGTCTCCGATCCGTTCCGCTATGGTCATGATGTCGCAATCCAGATGAATCAGCAGTGATACATGAGAATGCCGCAGGTCATGCAACCGGATCTGACGGACGCCGCAGGATCGGCATACCTCATTCTTATACCGGGTAATAGACTGGTACTCAAGGAAGAATAACCGGTTATGCCGGGTAAGGTCGTAAATATGGCGGGTGTACTTCTTCAGATCTGCCATGATCGGCGCCGGCATTGAGACAGACCGGAAGCTGTTCAATGTCTTAGGCGTTGTGGTCTCGTTAGCGCCCCGTGGGAGCGTTTTATCTATGCGTATGGTATTTTTATCGAAATCAATATCAGAGAGCGTCAGAGCCCGCAATTCGCCGATCCTCATACCGGAATAGAAAAGCAATTCATATATGATCCGGTACTCTATATCCGGCACATGATCTATGAACTTCCGGTATTCTTCCAGTGTCCAGAAGTCGATATTATCCACGTTCCGCTTTTGGGTTCCGATCGTCTCAATGCATGGGTTAGCCGGAAGTCCGAAATATTTCACGGCATAATTGAACACGTCCACCAGCCGGGAATTGATCTTGTTGATCGTGGTTTCTTTCCTGTCGCTGTTGATTAACTCATTCTGCCATGAAAGCACATCAGCCGGGGAAATATCCCGGATTGCCTTTTCGTCGAAATATGGGGCAATCTGCCCTGTCAGACAGTATTCCAGATTGCGGAGCGTGGACGCTTTTACTCTGGTGCGCTTGTAGTCAATGTAAGATTTCCGCAAGGTACTAAATGTCACATCCGAGGACCCGGACAGGCGCAGCAGGAATTCCCGCTCATACTGCAGCGCGTCCGTTTTCCGGGCGAAACCGCGCTTCATCTTCTGTTTTCGCTTCCCGGTGAAGTCCTTGTAATAGAATTTTGCAAACCATGTTCTTTTCTGGTCATCAAAATATGCTGGCATTTGTATTATCTCCTTCCTCATGCTGGCGGCGATGTAGTAAAAGAGATAGTTATTTTTTTCTTGCATATATTTCATATATTGCATATAATATACTTAACAAGGGAGCTGGTCGGATAGCTTGCACCTATCCGCTCCGGCGTTATGTCTTAAGTTACGAAGTAACCGTCCAACCTTTAGCCGGGGAGTGGACGGTTATTTTTTATGCTTGTAATTACTCACAAGCGTTATGATTGCACATAGCATGATGACGAAAGTAAATAAGTCAGAATATGTAACCATAGCTTGTCCCCCTTCCGCAAGGTCTCGGAACGGATGGCAAGAACCGTCTACCAGCTCCCTTATTAAGTATATTCTATTGTCACTGTCTGGATCAGACATTCTCGGGTACCAAATGGGTAGGCGAGATCTAGGCAGTCATTCTGGCCAGATCGACGCGGGGAACATTTCCCCGGTTTATATCATCCCCAATTCTGGGGACGGCTCAATCTTGCGCTGTCCACTAATTCAATAATCGAGCGGTATCGAGTTCGTTTCCATTCCTCATTGATGAAGAACGGAAGCTGCTCAATTTTGCGCTTGTTGCTCTATGGCGTAACGAATCGTTACTTCATCCTGACTGTCCAATTTTGGATTGTCAGATTATGCTACCGTGTTCCAATTTTGGGAATACGCTGACGGCGTACCCGGCGCAACATTGAGTCCGGCTAATTATAGGGTGTCACTGTTTTCGTTACCCCTTGCCGGATCCAGTTTTGGCTGCGGCTGATCTGAACCGATCCACTTTTGGACGCGTCATATCAAGAACAAATCAAATTGATTTGTTGCCCCCTTTCCCCCAATCTGGGGAATACCGTCGGGACCGGCTAAGTTCAATTTAGGGAGTTTTTTATCTGGAGTCATCGTCACTTTTGACGAATACCGTCGGAAACCGCGACGGGCTGAAAAGTCAGCTCTATTGACTTTCGACGAATACCGTCGGAAAGGTGCCGAAATTTGAGCGGCTTTACCGTCGGAAACCGCGACGGAATAGGGTAACGATTTGTTACTGGTACAGCTTTACTTGTCCGGTTCGGTGTACCGGGGGATTTCTGTTAATTCGTGTACACGTTTATGAGCTTCCTTTTTCCCTAAAAAATTTAATGAATTATAAGCAGACGATATTTGCATGAACATTTCGTCAGTTTCTAAAGATTCTACTATATATGAACTTAATGCAGAATCTTTATTTTTTAGATACTTTACCACTCTATCTTTTGCATCCTTACGATCTGCATCAGTTTCGGCACATAAATAATCGTAAAGAGGGAAATCTTCATCAGACATAACATCATCTAAGAGGTCATATATGGGAATTCCGCTGGCTTCGCATATCTTTTTTAAAATAGTTGTATCAACTTTTTTACTGTCTCGTCTTATTATTGCATATAAAGTGTTAGTTGAAACTCCACTTCTTCTAGATAGTTCGGCAACGGTCATATTTATGTCGTTCAGTGCAATTTGCAAATTCCTTCCTATAGCCAAGCGTAAACACCTCACTTTCCTAATTATTAAACCATAAAAACTTGCATTTGTACACCCAAAAACTTGCAAATGTACAAAAAACTATTGACAATCTTGCAAATGCACAGTAGTATATAATAAAATCTTGCAAATGCAAGAAATACTAAAGGAGGTTAAAGATTTGAAAATCAGCAAAAAGAAACTTGAAATTGCAATGGCACGCGCGAAACTCAATCGTAATGACTTAGCAGAAAAAGCGGAAATGCCAGTGAACACAATTTGCAGCGTGTATTCAAGAGGTACATGCAAGCCGGGAACCGTTGGAAAAATAGCGGAAGCCCTCGGCGTAGACGTAACAGAAATTTTAGAAGATTAGAAAAGTCTGGCGACGATGTAGCAAAGGAGGTAGGAGCATGGCAGAGGGAAAACGGTTTCTGTCAGCGGCAGAGGTGGCACAGATCATGGAGTGCAGCACAAGCCGCGCGTATGAGATTATTAGAAAACTCAACGCAGAACTTGAGGAAAAGGACTATATCACAATTCATGGAAAGATCAATGCAAAGTATTTCTATGAACGCATTTATGACGGAGAGGGGGCGGCGCATGGGTGCACCCAGTAAGGAGAACTTCTTCCAGAGCCTAACGGCTGAGACTTGGTGCGGCTGGGACTGGTGCCGGAAGGTGTACGGCTATTCCGTCACAGATCCAGCGTTCCTGGAACGCGTATACGCTCGATTGGACGAGTTAAACCGCCCAAGGGTAAAACATATCTATGCATTCTATTTAAAGACGCAGATAGCCTATGAGAAAGAGCAGGAACGGGAAGCGGGGGAATGGCTGGACAAGCAGATAAATAAAAATTACGAAAGGAAGGTAAAAGAGTGGCAGAAGAAACACAAGAAGTCGAGCAGGGCGCAGAACTATGCGACTATATCGCAGATGCTGGGCTTCAATTAAAACAGAATGGTAATGTAGCGCAAACAATGGGGAACTGTATAAAGGCGCTAGGATTTGACAAGGAGACGCGGAGAATGTTTCGGTACAATGAAATGTCCGGAATGATAGAAGTGCACGGCGCATGGTGGAATCGTGAACAATCCCCGAATATAACTGATAGTGATGTGAATTTCATTAGGCTATTTTTAGAACAGAAATACAATCTATCCGGCGAAAAAGCTATTCCGCGCGCAATTGACTGTATCGCAAGACAGAACAGATATCACCCGGTAAGAGAATATTTAAAATCCCTTGAGTATGACGGCGGTAAATACATAGAAACACTATTTCCGCGGTTTCTAGGGTGCGAAAAGTCGGAATACACGACAGAAGCGACAAAATTATTGATGCTTGGAGCAATTCACAGGGTATTTTATCCGGGTTGCAAGTTTGAAGTTGTTGTGTGTCTGGTAGAGCCGAAACAGGGCGGCGGAAAGTCCACAATGGTTCGTCTACTGGCGCATGATGATAACTGGTTTACGGACGAACTCAAGGATCTTGATGGGGAAAATGCTTATCGATACATACAAGGAAAATGGCTGATAGAATTTTCCGAAATGCTTGCAACGGCAAATTCTAAAAGCGTTGAGGGAATAAAACAGTTTATATCCAGGCAGAAAGACACGTATAAAATACCATATGAAAAATTTCCCAAAGACTACCCTAGACAGTGCGTATTTATTGGAACGACAAATAATATTGCATTTTTACCAAGCGATAAGACAGGAAACAGGCGCTTCATACCGCTTGTGGTGCGTTCGGATATGGCGGAGCTGCACCCGGTGGAGCATGAAAAGGAAGCGCGGGAGCATATCGAAAAAGCGTGGGCGGAAGCGATGCATTATTTCGAGAAAAACGATTATACGCTGACATTTCCCAAGCATTTACAAAAAAGCCTTGATGAAATGCGTCGAATGTTTGAACCAGAAGACCCGAAAGTCGGAATTATACAAGAATGGCTTGATAATTATGAGGAAGATACGGTGTGTACTTCTATTATTTACCACGAAGCACTTGAAAAATACGACGAGCCTAAGCGGTACGAACTGACAGCGATAGCGCAAATCATGGATACAAATATAGCAGGATGGGAACGCCATAAAAGCGACAGTCAGAAGCGAAAATTTAAAAAATATGGCGTTCAAATTGCTTGGGATAGGTTAATTTCCCCGGTCGGTGATGATGGTTTTTTAAATATAAGCGTTCAAGAAGAACTTCCTTTTTTATAAAAAATCAGTAAAGCAACGTAGCAAATTAACGGCAAATTTACCTACAAAGAAATATATAAAATGCAGTAAAATCAATGCTTACAACTATTTGTTTCTTTGGTTTCTTTTCTTTTGATATAAAAAAGAAAAAATAAGTAGGGATATATATACAGATATATATAAGGTGATTTATCCAAAAAAGAAACCACCAAGGCAACCACACAGAGAGGAGAACAGATGATAAAGCAGAAATTCATAACATTTAACGATGAGCACGGGCTTCTGAATTCAGTCGGGATCATTCATTTTGTGCATGATGATGATAATTTGACAATCGAGGTTATTGACTGGATCGATGTTGAATTATTCATGATGAGAGGGTGCGCACCATCCACGGATGAGAAAGACATATTGTCTGACAAGTGCATAGATATAAAGTTGAGTGAGCATCCGGAAAGCAAATTGCATTACACATGGCATACAGTAGTTGCGGAATATGTGAGAAGTTCAAAATTATGGAAAAAGTATGATTGAAAGGCGAGCAATGACAGAAGAAGAACTTAAAATCATTTACCAGCTATACACTGACCTCTGGAAGATGTTCCGGCAGTACCACACCGCCAGAACAGACGCAGAATGGGACAGGCTGGCAGAGCAGGCGGAAAAGATAGTAGATCAGTACGGCGAGGATGTCAGATCACTGGTACTGGACACGCTGGAGCTGATAGAAAAGAGGTGTAAGGGATGAACTACGAAACATTGCGAGAAGATTTAAAGACGCTTAGCATACCGGAGATCGAGCAGCTGCGGGATGACTACCATAGAACGCACCCTAAAGAGGGAAAATGCGTGTACCTGTGTAATGAGGTCATCAAGGATAAGCAGGAAAAGGAAAGCACGGCAGATTTTGAGCGTATGCTTAAGGATGCCTTAGCAAAGAAAAACGCCCCGGACGGTGCGGCAACACCATCACAGGGCAATGAAACCAATCAACCCACATAAAGTCCGGTTACGTCTGTATTGTAGCAGATTCCGGCAGAAAGGGAAAGTATGAAATTGTATGAAATGAACGATACGATGAAATTACTTGGTGAGCAATATACCTTTGAACTTTTGAAAGAGGGCAGCCCAGAGCGTGAAGCGTACAACGATATGATGAACGCATACCGAGAGAATGGCCACGTACATTATGCAGATGTTGCGCTGGATGCTTTTACACTGGGATATATATACGGCAAGCGCGCAGAGAGAGCGAGACGGAGGGTTAGCTGATGGATAATATAGAATTTAGAAACTTGGTAGATGAACTTTATAATACCAACAATTTTCTGGAAATGTGCTACGGATATGCACAGTCAGACACTCCGTGTATGAAGGCATTGTCTGAATCATTGTACACGCTGAAAAATAAGTATGAAGAAATATATGCAAGGTTATGCTGCATTGATGAGGTAAAATAAGCAATACATAACTAGAGCGGTATGCTCCGAATGAAACAAGCCCTAAACCGCGGGAACTGCGAGAGTGCCAAGGCATCCGGATCATCGGGTGCCTATTTTAATAGCACAATATGCAATGTTAAAACAGATATATGCAAAATAGTGCTGCTGTGTTAAAATGAGAGAAAATAAGAGAGTGTGAAAGGAGATTGGGGGAGCATGAACAGACGGTCAATTCTGGCAAGACTGGAAGAATTGGAAAAGCGGTGCGGCAGTAATCTGCCGGTGGTCAATGTGATCTATCAGAACGGAGACAGCGCGACGTTTTACGGAACGCCACCGGCGGAAGATATGTTCCGTGAGGATAACCACATTGTGAGAGCGTGGGGAAGTGAATTTGCTGATATGGTTAATACACTGCTGCATCCGGTTCCTAATCGGAATATCGAGGATTTTGAGGGGGAAATGGACCATGAAAGAAAAGACTAAAGAGCGGATTCTGGCGGGGCTTCTGGCGAATACGACCGTTACAGCCACGGCCAGCGCAACAGGGATCAGTGAAGCGACGATTTACCGCTATTTGAAAGATGACGGATTCAAGCAGGAATATGAGGACAGGCGAAGGGCTATGCTTGCTGATAATTGCCATGCACTGCAGGCGGGCATGAGTAAAGCCATTGAAGAGCTGGTTGCCGTCATAGATGATGATGACACAAGCCCGCAGGTGCGGCTGAATGCGATTGATATGTTGCTGCGGCATTCTTATCGGCTCACGGAACAGATCGAGATTATGGAGCGGCTGGATAAATTGGAAAAAATGACAGAATAGGCGTTGCCACGGATGGTAGCGTCTTTTTTTTTATGGAATACATGAAATATATGTAATTATGTTGTGCATATGTATATAAAACAATATAAATAAAGCTGTTTAAATATGAAATAATGTTGTATAATGACACTGTAGAGGTTCTTCCGGTCTTACTCTGCAAACGTGTTCGGTGTCTGACCGGCTACTTGGGCGGGTAGAGAAATACGCCCCCGGGCACGCACGGACGTGCAATAGCCTATTTCGGGCGTAAAATGAAAGGATGGGAAAAATATGGGAGATTTACAGAATACCTCGGCAGAGGGCACACAGACAGGCACAGAGGGCAAGACGTTTACACAGGATGACGTGAACCGGATTGTGCAGGAGAGACTTGCCAAGGAGCGCGGCAAGGGAAATGAAGAACTCGAGAAGAGAGTAGCGGAACTGGATTTGAGAGAACGGAAGCTGAACGCGGTGGAAGCGTTGAGAAAAAACGGCTTGCCGGATTATCTGGTGGAAGCGTTGAACATATCAACAGACGAAGCATTCAAGGCAAGTATGGATGCAATCGTGAAATTAAAAGAAGAGACGAAAGGCAGCGCCAGCGAGCCGCAGTCAGTCGGAAAAATCGGTTTCCCGGGAAAGATTACCGGGGGAAGCGTGGGAAATGATCCGCTGCGGTCGGCTTTTGGGCTGAATGGTAAAAAATAATGGCAATCGATCTTGTTGCTAAATATCTTCCCTATGTGGATGAGGTATTCACACAGGAGAGTAAAAAGGAACTGCTTACAAATCATGATTTTACTTTTGATGGTGCACATACCGTCAAGGTTTATAAGATCAGCACGGCAGAAATGAACGACTACGGGCGCTATGATGCGGGGATGCAGCGCTACGGTACGCCGCAGTCATTGGATGCTACAACAGAGGTTATGACATTAAAGAAAGATAGATCTTTCGCGTTTGTGATTGATGCGCTCGATCAGGAAGAGACGGCGCAATCTTTGAACGGAGCGTCTGCACTTGCGCGTCAGCTTAGAGAAGTCGCCATTCCGGAGATTGACACGTATACATACGGCGTCATGACGGAGGGGGCAGGGCATAAGCCTGCGGCGGTAAAGCTGACAGCGTCCAATGTTTACGAGGAGATTGTGAATGCATCCGCTGCGCTTGATGATGCGCTTGTGCCGGAATCGGGGCGCGTGCTTGTAGTAACACCGGCAACCTTTCTTCTGATGAAGAAATGCAAGGATATTACAATGGATACTGACATCGGCAATGATATGCGCATTAAGGGCGTGATCGCCAACCTTGACGGAGCAGCAACGCTTAAGATTGCGGCGGCGCGCCTGCCGGAGAATTTCGGTTTTATGCTTGCGCATCCGTGCGCGACTGTGGCACCAGTTAAACTGGAAAGCTACAACACACATGTTGATCCGCCGGGAATCAGCGGAACATTAGTAGAAGGGCGAATCTGCTACGATGCTTTTGTACTTGAGAATAAGGCAAAGGCGATCTATTACCAGGCAACAACGGCATAACCGTTTTGCATAATCGCTTCGTGCACTCTATCCTCCAGGGTGTGCGGGGCGATATTTTTAAGGGGGTGAAACAGTGGCAAGTATTGAGATGCAGGACCAGGAAGCCAGAGACGACGAACAATATTATGATATGCTCTATAATTTTGCGCAGGTAACGATCAGGGCGAATGATATGGCACTGGATGGACACCCCGTGAAGCAGATAGCAAAGAAGCTGCAGCAATCGGCAGAAGCCTTTTATCTGCTATGCAAGACAGACGAAATTGTACCCGTAAGGGCAAATAAGGTTGGCAGACCCAAGAAAGTGGAAGAGGTGCAGGAATGCCAGAAAACGGAGCAACAGGAAGTACCGGCAGCACCGACAGTGCAGACAGAGCCGCCAAAGAAAAAGCTTGTGCGCCATACCACATTAAAAAGCAATCTGCGCGTGCGGAATGGCTGGGGAACATGCCCGATCTGCGGTGCAAAATGTATCAAGGTCAACCAGAATACAATCATGGTTAATTTCTTGATGTACTGCAAGCGCTGCCATCTGGAAAGCGTTGTGACATGGCGTTATGAACCGGAGCGAAAGAGAAATCCGTGATACTATTTTGATACTAAAATAATAAAAATACCTTGTAAAATAGGCACAAAATGAACGAAAAACGGCATTGTTAAAGCGAAAACACGCAAAAACAATGCCGTTTTTTGAATCTTATTCATGATAGGATTGTACCACTTTTGGGGATAATATGACAAGAAAAAAAGTGGACTTCTGCATATAATGTTCTCATACAGCAGGGAAATACAAAAAGTAATTGGGGATGCAAAACAAGGAGTAAAATCCTCTCCTCGTCAAAGGACTCGGATTTTGCTTCGCAAAACAAGGAGGATATCATGAACGTACAGGAAATCGTAAACAACAGATACGGTAAGGGCATTGCACAGTGCTCCAACGAAGAGATTTATTACGCGCTGCTTGAGATGACAAAGAGCATGGCGAAGGAAAAGGAGAGCAACGAGGGAAAGCGCAAGCTTTATTATATCTCCGCCGAGTTTCTGATCGGTAAGCTGTTATCTAACAACCTGATCAACCTCGGTATTTATGAGGAAGTAAAACAGGTTCTGGCGGAGAACGGCAAGAACCTGGCAGAGATCGAGGAGGTTGAGCCGGAGCCGTCTCTCGGAAACGGCGGTCTGGGCCGTCTGGCAGCATGCTTCCTGGATTCGATCGCAACACTTGGATTAAACGGCGACGGCGTGGGTCTCAATTATCACTACGGTCTGTTCAAGCAGGTATTTGAGCACAATTTACAGCACGAGGAGCCGAACCCGTGGATCGAGAAGGAGAGCTGGCTGACGAAAACGAACGTGACCTACCCGGTACAGTTCGGCGGTTTTACCTTACAGTCCAGACTGTATGATATCGATGTGATTGGTTACGAGAACCGCACCACAAAGCTTCATCTGTTTGATGTGGAGACCGTGGACGAGAGCCTTGTGGGGGACGGCATCAATTTTGACAAAGAGGATATTGCAAAGAACCTGACGCTGTTCTTATACCCGGACGATTCGGATGACAAGGGACGCATCCTACGTGTATACCAGCAGTATTTTATGGTCAGCAATGCGGCACAGCTTATCATCGACGAGACGCTGGCAAGAGGCGGTGATCTGCACAAGTTGAATGAGTACGCGGCAATCCAGATCAACGATACACACCCGAGCATGGTGATTCCGGAGCTGATCCGTCTTCTGATGCAGCGTGGAATTCTGATGGATGAGGCGATCGAGATCGTATCGAAGACCTGTGCATACACCAACCACACGATCCTTGCGGAGGCACTGGAAAAATGGCCGATTCATTTCCTGGAAAAAGCAGTTCCGCAGCTCCTTCCGATCATCTACGAGTTGAACAGCCGCGTGGTGCGCAAATACGATGACAAGTCGGTTGCGATCATTGATGACGAGAAACGCGTGCATATGGCACATATGGATATTCATTACGGTTACAGTGTCAACGGCGTTGCCTACCTGCACACGGAAATTTTGAAAAATACGGAGCTCAACAACTTCTACAAGATCTATCCGGAGAAGTTCAACAATAAGACAAACGGCATTACCTTCCGCCGCTGGCTTCTGCACTGCAACCACGAGCTGGCAGATCTGATCGAATCCCTGATCGGACCGGGCTTTAAGAAGGATGCGATGGAACTGGAGAAGCTCGGCGCGCTTGTCGATGACGCTTCCGTTCTGCAGCGCCTGCTTGATGTCAAGAACAGCAGAAAGACCGAGCTGAAAGATTATCTTGCAAAAACACAGGGAATCGTGCTGGATGACAATTCCATTTACGATATCCAGATCAAGCGTCTGCACGAGTATAAGAGACAGCAGATGAATGCGCTGTACGTCATCCACAAATATTTTGAGATCAAGGCAGGAAAGAAGCCGACCCGTCCGATCACTGTGATTTTTGGTGCCAAGGCAGCTCCGGCTTACGTGATTGCAAAGGATATCATTCATCTGATCCTCTGCCTGTCCGAACTGATTGCAAAAGACCCTGAGGTATCTCCGTACTTAAAGGTTGTGATGGTAGAAAATTACAATGTCACGCTGGCTGAAAAGCTGATCCCGGCTGCAGATATCCATGAGCAGATTTCCCTTGCTTCCAAGGAGGCATCCGGAACATCCAACATGAAGTTCATGTTAAACGGTGCGGTAGCGATCGGAACCATGGACGGCGCAAATGTGGAGATGCATCAGTTTGTCGGCGACGACAACATTTACATCTTCGGTGAGTCCTCCGAGGAAGTCATCAAGCACTACGAGAAGGCGGATTATGTGTCCAGAAGCTACTATGAGAATGATGCGAACATCAAGCGTGCAGTGGACTTTATCGTCAGCGACGAGATGATGGCAGTCGGATGCAGAGAGAACTTAGAACGTCTTTACAACGAACTTCTGAACAAAGACTGGTTCATGACGCTTCCGGATTTTGAGGACTATGTGGCAACCAAGGAGCGCATCTATGCGGATTATGAAGACCGCATGGCGTGGGCGAAGAAAATGCTCATCAACATCAGCAAAGCCGGATTCTTCTCCTCTGACCGTACGATCGCACAGTACAATGAGGACATCTGGCATCTGTAAAACCGGGGAAAACCGCCCGGAAGAAAAAGCTTGCTTCAAAATTTATATATTTCTTTCACAGAGAGGAGTGCCGCAAGGCGCTCCTTTTTGCATGAAAACAGTGGAAACAGAGAAAATGCTGTACAAAATCCGGCGGCCGGCATATTGTATAAAGTCCGCGGGTTCTTTATAATAAGAAAAAGACAGGGCAGCAGTCCGGAAAACTAAGAAGGAACTCTGCCCGGAAATGGAGAAAATGATGCGTTATATTGACATGCATTGTGATACATTGGGAAGCGCGTTAGCGCAGAAAACAGAGACGTTTCTGGAACTTGACCGCACGATGGTGGATGGACTGCGCCTGCAGCAGGCAGAGGCAGGTGCGCAGTTTTTTGCGATGTTTCTGCCGCAGAGAAATGATCCGGACTGGTTCGGCTTAGAAGAGATGCCGTCGGCGGAAGTACTCATGAGGAAAATGTATGACATTTTCTGCCATACCATGGAGCAGTACGGTGACCGCTTTGCTGCAGCGCACAATGCGGAGGAATTGAAGCAGAATCAGGATGCTGGGAAAATATCGGCGTTTCTCACGATTGAGAACGGTTCTCTGATTGATGGGAAAATGGACAAAATCCGGGAAATTTACGATCTCGGCGTAAGACTTGTGACACTGACCTGGAATGACGACAACTGTCTGGGACACTGCCATTCCCAAAAGCCGGAGGAGATGAGCCGCGGGCTGACCGGATTTGGAAAAGAGGCAGTGCGCTATATGCAGGAACTGGGAATCTTAGTCGACGTCTCCCATTTATCCGACGGAGGTTTCTGGAATGTCGCAGAAGCGTCCAGGCGAAGCGGCGTGCCATTCGTGGCATCACATTCCAACTGCCGGGCACTGGCGCCGGCAACGCGCAATCTTACTGACGCAATGATCCGTGAACTGGCAGAGTGCGGCGGAGTGGCGGGACTGAATCTGGAACCGACCTTTTTGAATGTGGACGAGACGGATAGGGTGAGCCGTATTGAGCGCATCTGCGACCACGCAATGCATCTGATTGACAGGGGCGGTATCGAATGCGTGGGACTCGGCACGGATTTTGACGGAATCTCAGGCGAATTTGAGATCAGCGACTGCACGAAACTGCCGCTGCTTTTCGATGCGCTGCGAAAGAGAGGACTCTCCGAAGATGCCGTGGAGCAGATTGCCTATCAAAACACGGCGCGCGTGATCCAGGACGGCATGAGATAGAAAAGTCATGTACATGGAAGATATCGCCTGTTGCAGCGGGAAATCACCTTGCGGGGAAGGAAAATATCGTTTATACTTTTTGGTGGCTTCATTATAGTAAAAAGAGGAATTAAGATGAGAAGACGAATGGAAATCAATCACCATAGAACATACAGGGGAAAAGCGGCGGTGTTTTTGCTTGTGACAGCCGCGCTTCTTGCCGGATGTGCGAATGAGCGCACGGAGGATGAGCTTTCCTACCGCAAGATTGGCATAGAGAGCATGCAGAGCGGGGATTATGAGGGGGCACTGGCGGCATTTGACGGAGCGCTTGCGTGCTGCACCGGAAAAATTACCGATCTGGAGATCGACATCTGCTATTACAAGGCGGCAGCCCAGTATGCCGCACAGGACACTGAGGGAGCACTTGAGACGTACAACGCCATGATCGACTATGACGGGAAGAACGCCAACGCTTACTATCTGCGCGGATGTTTAAAGCTTGGCACCGGGGATACGGACGGTGCCAAGCAGGATTTTGCGGATGCGGTCAAGTATAATCATTCGGATTATGAACTTTATATCAACATTTACAAGAATCTTGCCGCCTATGATCTGGCGGAGGACGGCACGGCGTACTTAAACGATGCGTTTTCCATCAAGGAAAATGATGCGGAAAGTCTTGCATACAGAGGGGAGATTTACTACCTGCTGGGGCAGTATGACAATGCAATCAAAGAATTGACGTCTGCGATCGATGCGGGCAGTGCGGAGGCGAATCTGACGCTTGCGCAGGTATATGAGGCGCAGCAGGACACGGCGAACGCGCAGACGTATTATCAGGCTTATGTGGATGCGGGTGTCGCGGATTCGGAAGCGATGAATGCATTGGCACAGATTGAGATGAGCAAGCTGAATTATAGCGGTGCGCTTTCCTACATCGAGCAGGGGCTTTCGATGGAGAGTGTTCCGAACAGGCGCGCGCTGCTGCAGAATCAGATTATCTGCATGGAGTATACCGGAGATTTTGCGGGAGCTTATGAGGTGATGACCGCTTATACAGCCGCGTACCCTGATGATGCGGAGGCACTGCGCGAATACACATTCTTAAAAAGCCGGGTGGATACGCCGGCGGGCACAGAAGTGCAGGGGGAAGTGGTCGTGACGGAGGATAGTGGAACCGATAACGCAACGGATGGAACCGGCAGCGGAACGGACGGAACCGACAGCGGAACGGACGGAGCGGATGCCGGAACAGACGGAAGCGGAGACAGCGGACAGTAGAAAAGGAGCAGCATGGCAGAAATTATTGAATTGGAAGATCAGATCGAAAAGGTGATTCTGGTCGGCGTGAGCGAGCAGGATGGGGATGATGCCGAGGACTCTGTGGCAGAGCTGGCGGAGCTTGTCAGGACAGCGGGAGCTGTCGTGGTCGGCACACTGATCCAGAAGAGGGAACTGATGCACCCGGGCACCTATGTGGGCACCGGAAAAGTGGCGGAGATCGCGGCGATGATCGCAGAGCGGGGCGCGACCGGCATCGTCTGTGACGATGAACTTTCACCGGCACAGCTTAAGAACTTAGAGCAGATGTTAGACACCAAGGTGATGGACCGCACGCTGATTATCCTGGATATCTTTGCGGCACGCGCCACGACGAGCGAGGGAAAAATACAGGTGGAACTGGCGCAGTTAAAATACCGCCTCAGCCGTCTGACCGGCCTCGGGCGTTCCATGTCCAGACTCGGCGGCGGAATCGGAACGAGAGGGCCGGGTGAGAAAAAGCTGGAGATGGACAGACGTCTCATCAAAGACCGCATCGCACAGCTGAACCGGGAATTAAAGGAGGTGCGCCAGCACCGCGAGATCACACGCGCGAAGCGCACGAGAAACGGGATGCCTGTGGCGGCGATCGTCGGCTACACGAATGCCGGAAAGTCCACACTGTTGAACCGGCTTACCGACGCCGGGGTGTTAGAGGAGGACAAGCTGTTTGCCACACTTGACCCGACAACGCGCGTCTTAGAACTTCCGGGCAGACAGGAGATTCTTCTGACCGATACGGTCGGTTTTATAAGGAAGCTGCCGCACCATCTGATCGAGGCGTTTAAGAGTACGCTCGAGGAGGCAAAATACGCGGACTACATTCTGCATGTGGTGGATGCTTCCAACCCGCAGCACGAGAAGCAGATGCACATTGTCTATGACACGCTCCATCAGCTGGACATCCGGGAAAAGACGGTCATCACGCTTTTTAACAAGCAGGACGCGGTGACGGAGCGGGAGCCGCTGCGCGATTTAAGGGCAGATCATACCCTGGCAGTCTCGGCAAGAGAGGGAACGGGGCTCGACGAGTTAAAAGAACTGCTTGCGGAACTTCTGCGCGAGAACAAAGTTCTGATTGAGCGAACCATCGCCTATGCGGATGCCGGAATCCTGCAGCAGATCAGAAAGCAGGGAGAGCTTTTAGAGGAGGATTACCGCCCGGAGGGGATCTATGTGAAGGCGTATGTGCCGCTGGAATTGTATGGAAAACTGTAGGCGGATATGATAAGATGAACTCATACAATGGAGGAAAAAAAGATGACCATATTGATCAAAAATGGACGCGTAATCAATCCTGCCACCGGAACGGATGAGACACTGGATGTGCTGGTGGAGAACGGGGTTGTGGCCAGAACCGAGAAGAGTATCAAGGAAAAATGCGACCGCGTGATCGATGCGAAGGGCTGCTTTGTCATGCCGGGGTTTATCGACATGCATGTGCATTTAAGAGATCCGGGATTTGAACAGAAGGAGACGATCGAGACAGGCGCAAGGGCAGCAGTGCACGGCGGATTTACGACGATTCTTGCCATGCCGAACACCAAGCCGGTCGTGGATAATCCGGATGTTGTGAACTATGTGCACAACAAAGCAAAGACCGTCGGCGCTGCCAACGTGCTGCAGGTCGGTGCGGTGACGAAGGGACAGCAGGGAAAGGAGCTTTCCGACATCGAGGGCATGGTGAAAGCCGGAATTCCTGCCATCAGTGAGGACGGCAAATCCGTCATGAATGCACAGCTTTACAGAGAGGCGATGGAACTTGCTGCGAAGTACAACATTGCGGTGCTTGCTCACTGCGAGGACATCAATCTTGTCAACGGCGGTGTCATGAATGAGGATGTCAACGCCAGAGAACTTGGACTTGGCGGCATCACGAATTCCGTGGAGGACATCATCATTGCCAGGGACATCATGTTAAGCCGGGATACCGGGGCGAGACTGCACTTGTGCCACTGCTCCACGAAGGATTCTGTCAGCATGGTCAAGCATGCCAAGATGGAGGGAATCCAGGTGACGGCAGAGGTGTGCCCGCATCATTTTACACTGACCTCCGATGACATCAGGAAGATCGAGCCGACCGTGGATACGGAGAAAAAAGTGGCGATTGAGGCGGATGCGGACACGAATTACAAGATGAATCCGCCGCTGCGCACGAAGGAGGATGTACAGGCGTTAAAAGAGGGACTGCGGGATGACGTGATGGATGTGATCGCAACCGACCATGCGCCGCACACGTTTGAGGACAAGAATACCTCCATGAAATCCGCGCCGTTCGGTATTGTGGGTCTTGAGACCGCCGCATGCTTAACGTATACGGAGCTTGTGCTCGGCGGGTATCTGACGCCGATGCAGATGGCGGAGAAGATGAGTTACAATCCGGCGAAGATCATCGGAATCGACAAGGGAGATATTGAGCCTGGAAAGGTCGCAGACATCGTTATTTTTGACCCGGACGAGACGTACGTGATTGACAAGAATACGTTTTTCAGCAAGGGCAGGAATACCCCGTTTGACGGCAGAAAAGTCACCGGTAAAGTGCGAATGACACTTGTGAACGGACAAGTGGTATATGAAGATAAGGA